>RCNB010000257.1_pt1 | contig 37008 bp, 26 predicted proteins | sample 2041321 | NCBI WGS metagenome assembly RCNB01 (sample SAMN09708232, study PRJNA481090) | Marine sediment metagenome, whole genome shotgun sequencing project.
ACCCTGACGCCGACCGCCTGTTATTCCGGTGCCAACGACGCCTCCATACAGGTGGACGTTACAGCGGGCAACGGTGGCTATACCTTCAGTATAAACGCAGGGCCATTCACCGCACCTGCCCCGGTAACAGCAACAACACATACCTTCGCCAACCTGGCGAACGGAACCTATACCATCGACGTGCGAGACGCCTTCGGGTGCCCCGCCGTACAACAGAACGTAACCATTGATCCGCAATTGACCGCTGTGGTGGATGTTGTAGATATCAGTTCTTGTACGAATGGCAGCATTACCGTTAATGCTTCCGGTGGAGATAGTAATTACACCTATGCTTATGTTACAACAGGAACTTCCGTTACAGCAGTAGATTTCGTGGCCTCGATCACCTTTTCGGTTACTCCTGGAAACGATGGTGACTATGATGTCTATGTTTGGGACAACAATGCGGTTGATCCCCATTGTGAATATATGGAGACCGTTACAGTTGGTCCGGCTACACCGATTACATTTACTTCCACCCCAACAGATCCACTATGCTATAATGGCGTTGGCTCCATAGAAGTAACTATTTCATCCGGAGATAACCCCTATACGATTCAGATCATCGATTTGGATAACGGCGGGGCTTCTGACCAGACCGATACTAATGTGATTGCAACAACGCAATCCTACTATAATTTGTCTTCTGGAAATTATACGATAATCGTAACCGATCTCTATAGCTGTTCGGTGACTGATACTCCAGTGAATATTGCCAATCCCGATGAATTGACAGGTGATGTCATTGGCGTTACACCGGCCACGTGTACGGGTGACCCTAACGATTTCGGATTCCAGTTTATTCCCTATACCACAACTTTGGGAACCGTAGAATTTAGCGCAGATGGAGGAGCAACTTGGATCGGTGATAATAGCACCCCTGGCACTTCTGATCGCTTTACAGGTTATACCTCTGGTCAAACAGTGTACCCTTCTATGCGTACCGTTTCCGGCGGAGTTACTGTCTGCCAGACTGACCTTCCTGCATTTATCATTCCATATCCATTGGATGATCTTGATATCACCGTTTTGGCGATTGTCGTGAACTGCAACGAATTACAAGTAACCGTTCAGGGTGGTCAGGGTACACCGGATTACGAATATACCTATTCCGAAGATCCGGCAAATTTCAACCCGGCTACTCCGATACACCCATGGACTACCCCTGCCAAAGGCCTATTGGACCCACATACTTTTGCAGGACTTGTACCTGGCAGAAGCTACGTATTCTATGTACGCGATAATGTAGGGTGTGTACGCCAGAGTAACGTGAATGTAAATGATTTGATTACCGTTCCCTTGGAGATAACTACGGCTTCGGAACCTTCTTGCGCCGCAGCTTCAGATGGTAGCATCATTTTTACGGTTACAGACAATACGGCTCCCTTCGGAAACGAGTTCCGATGGACGGTATATGACGTAAGCGGTGGAACACCTGTTGCGGTAGCCTACAGCGGTGGTGGTGGAGCAGCAATTAATCAGCCTTATACTTCTCCCCAAGACGTAACGATTAACAGTTTGCCCGCAGGAAACTATTTTATCGATGTAATCGAAGTCGATGGTGGTGTTGACAGTTGTAGAGGTGCTTCGGAAAATCTTCTTTTGGACGAATTGAACCCGATTACTGCAAACCTGAACAAATTAAGGGATATTTCCTGTAACACTCCAGGATTGATTTCCATAGAAAATATTAGCGGTGGTGGCGGTATGTTTACATATACCGTAACCGGACCCGCACCATTTGCTACTATTACCGCTACTCCCGATAATCCTGTAGAAATTCCGGCCAATTCGCCTGCTGGAAACTATAATGTGACCATTACGGACCAATTTGGATGTTTTGCCGATCTCGGCCCGATCAACTTAAACCTAACACCGAATCCAACTATTGATTCCATGGTAGTTGATAACTGTGCTTCGCCAACATCCTTGACCATAAATGCAACGAGTACGGCCGCACAGATTTTATATTCCATTGATGGAGGAGTGAACTACGTGGACAATAGCGGTGTTTTCAACAATGTAACACCCGGCAACTACAACGTCGCCATAATCGACAGTAACGGTTGTACGGATACGGATACCGTTGATGTATATCCTGTGCTGGAAGTCAATGTTAGCTTGACCAAATTGCTGGATTGTACCGCAACGCCCGATGCTCAAATTATCATGGAAGTCACTTTTGGTTCCGGTAATTATGATTACCAGATTACCAATGGTGCAGGTATCGTTATATCAAAAGCGGCCTTACCCAGCAACCCGTATGTTTTCAATGCAACGGTGGCGGAAGACTATGTAATCACTATTTATGATAATAATACTTCTGGGCCTGAATGTACCCGAGTATTCCCGGTTACCGTTCCAGTTATAGTTACCCCAATATTTACGGAAGCCCATATTGACATTACGTGCAACGGTGCTTCGGACGGTACGATCACCCTTACCGAGACCGACAACGGCATCAATCCGTTGACCTACAGCATCTCGCCCGCAGCAGGAAGCTTCAACGGCGCCACGAACACCTTCGAGGACCTTCCGGCCGCTACCTATACCGTGACCGGAACGGGAACCAACGGCTGTACGTTCGACATCGCCGGGATCGTCATCGGCGAGCCGGTAGCCATGGCCGTAACACTAGATCCGATCGTGGATTTCGCCTGTACCATTGGCAACAACCCGAACAATGCGAGCATAAGCGTTGCGAGTGTCAGCGGCGGTTCGAGCACCTACGTGCGCTACGAGTTCATAAACGACCAGGGAACCCCCGCAACAGGGGATGACGTAACCGTACAGGACGGGACGAACACCGTCTACACGGAAACCAATACCATTGGCGGAACCTATATCATCAATGTATACGATGACAACGGATGTACCGGAACAACGACAGCTACCATCTTGCCGTTCGTCGAGATCACCGACCCGTCCGTGACTATCGATAATAGTGTTACCTGTAACCCGGGCAACGATGCGCAGGTATCCATAGGGATTACCCTGAACCCGGTCACCGGAACACCGAATATTGAGTATTCCGTAGTGGGTACCGACAACGCGTACAGTTCGTTGAACCAAGTTTCCAACGTATTCGGTTCGTTGGGCATCGGCAACTACGAAGTTACCGTGACCAACACCGATACCGGATGTTTAGTTCAAACAGCTTTCGAAATCGAAGATCCCAATACCTTCGAAATAGATGCCACTACCGTGGATGTCGTCTGCTTCGGAGACGACGGCTCGGTAAGCTTTACCATAAACGACCCCGTGAGCCCCTATACCAATGGGTTTACATGGCAGATCTATAATTCACAGGGTACGGCCGCCATTGGCGATGACGTACTTATCGTAGGCGCCAACGGTGTCTCGGCCAATGTAGGGCCAACAGTACCATTTGCCATAGGTGCAGGGGAGTACCGTGTCGAGGTTACCCAGGATTCCGATCCTTCGTGCGTATCTTCCGAACCGTTCACCATTGCGGGGCCTAACTCCCTAATCACGGCAAATACCAATGTCGACCCGATTACCTGTGTAGGTAACGACGGTGTTATCGAGATTATCGACGTTCTCGGCGGATGGGGAGGTTACGACTATTATGTCGGAATCGTTGCCCCGGCGTCCGCGGCCAGTTTCGTTACCGGACCTAGGTTCGACAACCTCGCCCCGGGAACCTATCAGGCATGGGTCATCGACCAAAACGGTTGCCAGCGTGAAGTACAGAACGCTATTGTTCTTGCCGATCCAACACCGATCAACGCATCAATACAGATCAACCAGCCCAACTGTACCAATTTCGAGGGAGAGATCGAAGTGACGGCGGGCATAACGGGTGGACAGGGAAGCAACTATACCTATCAACTGATAAAGAACGGTACGCCTACCGGCGCGCCTCAAAATACAAGGGTCTTCACCGGCCTGGATAACGGCAGCTATCAGGTACAGGTAACCGACCAGTGGACGTGTACCTTTACAACAACGGCCGAAATACTTTACGAACCTATCGTGCCCTTGGCAACTGTTGTAAAAACTATCGACTGCTCGGCCACTCCGGGAGGCGAGATAACCATCATACAGAACGGTGGTTCGGGGAACTTCGATTACTCCGTTACCTATCCAGACGGATTCACGGTAGTCTTAAATTCCACCGGAATATTCAACGGTATGGACCAAGTGGGCGACTACCTCTTTACCGTGACCGATCAAGATGCGGCACAGGGATGTCCTACCGATATAACCCAAAGGCTTGAAGATGCCGTACTGCCAATACTGAATGTAGATACCCTTACTGACGTGACCTGTAACGGTGCAGATGACGGAACAATTTCAATGAGCGTTACCGACAATGGTGTCGGCCCATATACATTCATGATTATTTTAGGGCCAGGTAGCTCGGCGACTTTTCCCATCGCGGCGACATCTTCGAACGCCACCTCTGCTGTATTCAACAGCCTGGAAGGCTCCATCGCAGGGATTACCTATACTATAGAGGCAAGGGGCGCGAACAATTGCGTCGTCACTACCGATGTGACTATTACAGAATCAGACATTATCACGGTTAATCCTATTGATATTGTCCAGTACGGATGTACAAATGGTAACAACACGAACAACGCAAACATATCTTTTGTGAATGCATCAGGTGGCACGAATACCTTTGTGCGCTATGTATTTATACGTGATGGAAGCGTCGTACAAGACGGCCCAAATACAGCCTATTTTGAAACTGACGGTGCAGGCGGGGACTATGAAATACGAGTCTACGACGATGCGGGATGTTCTGCGCTATCCACTACTGAAACGGTGCTGCCATTCGTAGAGATTAATGGCCCAACGGTTACAACCACTCAAGATGCAGCTTGTGCACCTTTGAATAATGCCCAAATTGAGGTCGGCGTAACGGTAACACCGTCAGGTCCCACACCAAACTTGGAATATACCGTAACTGGAATCAATGTAGCTTACTCACAAACAACAACTTCTACAAATAATCCGGAAACATTTACCGCTCTGGAATTTGGAAACTATCGCGTTTCCATTACCAATTTGGATACTGGTTGTGTTATTGAAACGGTACATACCATTGACGACCCGGATGTTATTGAGGTAATCGCGACCAAATTGACCGATGAGGAATGTCTGAACAACGGTGTCGATGATGGAAGTTTTAGTATTGCCATAAACGATTATACGGGCAACTACGCCTATCAAGTCTATGACATCAATGACAATCCTATAGTGGGTGCCGGATTCAGCGGAACTGGAAATACCGTTGCAGCCTTGCCTCCAATTACTAACCTTCCCGGAGGAGTATATTATTTAAGGGTTACTGCAACCGATGCGCCTCTATGTGAGGATGATTCCAATGTAATTACAGTGCTTGCGCCCAGCGCACCAATAACGGCTACTATTCGTGAAGAGTCAAGTGTAAGCTGTTCGAACGACCAAGGTAGGATTCTGATAGATCCGACTGGGGGTGAAGGGCCTTACACTATAGTTCTTGACGACACGACCTCCCAAACTTACACTGAAACCAATGTCGAAGCTTTCATTTTCGAAGGATTGTCTGCAGGTAGTTTCCATGTTACGATTACAGATGCCTTTGGATGTGTGCTTTCGGACAACATAGATTTGATTCGACCCGATGATATTGTGGCGACCATTGCCGATACACCATTGACTTGTTTTGATGAAAACACGGCTAGTGTAACCGCATCGATCAATGCCAGGAACGTTACGCCTGTGTATCAATATCGATTGAACAGATACAATGATTTGGCCGGAAGTAGCCTCTTACAGACTTCCGCTCTACAAAATGTTAATGCCTTCAATGGCCTGGCGGCCGGTTTCTATAGCATCACGGTCACGGACGACGTAAGTTGCTCTGACGAGACATCTATTGTTGAAATCGTAAACCCGACAGAAGTGGAAGCACAATTGATCAGAACAAGCCCGCTGACCTGCGTGACAGGTGTTGAATTTGAATTGAGCGCAACAGGCGGCACTGGAACATACGAATACAGTATTGACGATGCCACTTGGGTTTCTATGACCGGAAACAGTGTAAATCTGCCATTAAGCGGTATTATGAGCGCCGGTATTTATAGTTACTATGTTAGGGACGCTATCAACCTTTGTACCGCGGCATTGTCGAATTCAATAGAAGAAGATGTCATCGAGCCATTGACCCTAATTGTAGACAGTTCGGCTGCAGTAATCAACTGTAATGGCGAAAACACTGCTGTAATTTATGCAGAGGCAGATGGCGGGCTTGGAAATTATATGTACGAGCTGTTTACAGATGCTGCATTGACAAACAGCGTTACCGGTGCGGCACAAAACAATGGTGAGTTTAGCGGATTGTCCGAAGGCACTTACTATGTCAACGTTACCAGCGACGATTGTACCGCTCCTGCGGAAGAAGTGATAATAACTGAACCGGAGACATTATCGATAATCGATCCGAACGATTTTACAAATGTAAGTTGCTTCGGTGCCAATGACGGAACGATTACGGTCGAGCTAGAAGGTGGTGTAGCCCCTTACCAATATGCTATTTCACCAAACCTTAATAAGTTCGATGAGGAAAATGTATTTACCGATTTGGAAGGTTCGCCAAGCGGAATCACATATACGGTAATCGCGCAAGACAGCAATGGTTGTTTCATAGAGCTTCAATATACAATTGTCGAACCTGATGTTTTAGACGTTTCTGCAATAGCTCTGCCGGAGGTCTGCGAGGGGGAAGAAAATGGCTCCATTGAGTTGACAATCGCTGGAGGAACTGCTCCATACAGTACACGATTGAGCAGCGAAACCAATTTCGTACAGGACAGGACCAACCTATCCAATCTGGCGGCGGGTAGTTACATCATATTTGTAAGAGATGTCATGGGCTGTGAAGAAAACGTATCCCTAACAGTAGATCCAGGCGTAAATCTCAGTGCCACGGTTGAGCCAGTATATGGCTGTAATGGTGATATTCCCAATAACTATATAAATATTGCTTTGGAGGATACCAGTATCGTAGACGAAGTTCTTTACGGTTTGGATTCTACAGATCCGGGCGATATGCAACTGAACCCTTATTTTAGGGATATCGCTCCAGGCACGCACTATATTGCAATCTCGCATGCAAACGGTTGTGTTACAACCCATGATTTTGAAATCGAAGATTTTGAACCGTTGACCATAACCGTTGACCAGACCAATATCAATGAGATAACGGCGACAGTTGCAGGCGGCAAAGAAGCCTATACTATCTTTTTTGGTGATGTGAACAACGGTTCAGACAACACCTATTTTATCAACCGTACGGATACTTATGTCGTTACCGTGGTCGATGAAAACGGGTGTGAGGCCACTGCTAGCATCGATATGGAATTCATCGATATCGAGATTCCGAACTTCTTTACCCCTAATGGAGATGGTGAAAACGAGTACTGGAAACCACGGAACGATGAAGGCTTTCCGGAGATACTAACCATCATATTTGATCGTTATGGTAGAGAGGTGTACCGAATAGGCCAGGGCGATCGCGGATGGGACGGTTTTTACAAGCAAACCGAACTACCCACCGGAGATTACTGGTACACTATAAAACTCAACGGCGAGAATGACGACAGAGAGTTTGTTGGACACTTTACCCTATATCGATAAAAACTTAACCTACAGTACCATGCGCAAATTCATATTGACCTTGCTGCTCTTATCGAGCGCGATTGCATCTAAAGGTCAGGAGCTCAACTCGCCCCAACTGTCACAATACTTGGCAGACAACCCGTTCGTTTTGTCGCCGGTCTATGCAGGTATTGGAGACCATGTGAAAATAAGGCTTAACGGCCTCACCCAGTGGGTTGGAATCAAAGATGCGCCGCAAACACAGTCATTGGCCGCCGATATGCGCTTGGGCGAAAAGTCGGGCGTTGGTATATTTTTATACAATGATAAAAATGGATACACAAAACAACAAGGTGCCCGAATGTCTTTTGCGCACCATTTGACATTAGATCGTTACGACGACGAGTTTTTATCTTTCGGTATTTCCTATAATTTCAATCAGTTCAGAATAGATATTGATGAGTTTATAGATGCCAACCTCGACCCAGGTGTTATCAATAACCGTCAGACCACTAACCACAACTTTGATGTCGGAGCTATGTATCGCTATGGAAAGTTTTACTTAAGTGCGAACGCCTCTAACCTATTGGCCAAAGATCCTCAGAACCTAACATTCGATCCCGACGAACCTAACGCGTTAAGAAACTACTATGTATATACCGGATATCGTTATCGCAAAAACAAAAATACCAACCTCGAAATAGAACCATCGTTATTGTTTAAGATATTCGAAAGTGACGGGCGGTCTGAAACAGATTTGAACCTAAAGTTCAGGTGGTACGATTTTGAAGATTATTATTATGTGGGAGTAAACTATCGGTTCTTGAACGACCAGATCGGCGACCCATTATATATTGCACCCTTTGCCGGTCTGAAAAAAAACAATTTCTATTTTGGATACTCCTACCAGATTATTCTGAATGAAATTATCACTTACAGTACGGGTACCCATGTGGTTACTATCGGCGTAGACCTATTCCAAGGGCTTAGTAATTGTCGTTGCACCTATTAAACAGCTGTTCGATTAAACGGTATAGGCTAAATAATCTTCTCAAATAAACTTTAAAACTTACTACGCTCTTTTCTCAGAGGATTGCCATAAGTTTGTACAAACATTTATTGTCTTGGGAAAAGTAAAAGTTGACAATATTCGGGTATATGCCCACCATGGCTGTTTGAAGGAAGAGACCGCCATCGGAAGTGAATACCGCGTTGATGTTTCGGTAAACGCCAATCTATCAAAAGCCTCTCTCTCCGATCGATTATCCGATACCGTAGACTATGTTCACATCAACCATATCGTAAAGGAGGAAATGAATACGCCCTCCAAGTTACTCGAACATGTAGGAAAACGTATCGTCGCGCGAATTTTTGATGAAATAGCAATCATCAACAAGGCTCAGGTTTCGGTTTCCAAAATCAATCCGCCCATTGGGGGTGACGTGGAAAAAGTCACGGTCGTGCTTAAAGAAAAAAGAAGGTTTTAAATTTTTCAATATCTAAAAACAACCTACCTTTGCAGTTGAAAATGGCATCGTGGCCGAGTGGCTAGGCGCAGCTCTGCAAAAGCTTGTACAACGGTTCGAATCCGTTCGATGCCTCAACTAAAACCTTCGTGAATACGAGGGTTTTTTGTTTTGTATATATTACGTAATGGTAATCCCCGATGTTTAGGCGCGCTCGATACCTCCAACACTTCAGGTAATGGGGTTTTTTACTTTTTAAGGATACGGTATCTACCTCCACCGGAAATTTCAGGACTAGACGATGTAGAATTGTAAGCCAATTTCCACGAGGATAAGGTCTTTAAATCAGGAAATTGTAGAAGTATCCGTCATGACGGAGAATTGAAATGGCCTAGTTCAATGCGCTCAATACCCTCTTCAATATTAAACTTGTCTTTTGGCAAAAATCCCTTTATAATTAGTACAATACCGCAAATAATAAGAATAATTCCAAGTCCTTTTTTGATGAGGTGTATTCTTTCTGGAGTCAATTTTCGCTTTAATTGTTTGGCAAGAAGGATTTTAAAAACATCAGTAACGAAATAGGCGCCCATCATTCCTGAAAAAAAGATGACAATTCTTTTTGGGTCATTATCAAGGCTAGGGCCAACTACAATAATAATTCCAAGCCAAAAAACAAGAACACCAATGTTAATAAAATTAAGTAAGAACCCTTTCACAAAAAGACTTAAGTAATCACTTTTGCTTGCCCTTAAATTTGGATCTAATTTCTGAGGTGGTTTTTTTAAGAAAGTAGTAATACCATAGACCAAAAGAATAACACCGCCAAATACATAAAGACCAGGCTGATTACTTAGGTTTTCCAAAAGCTGAAAACTACTAAAATAGGCAATTGTTAAAAAAATAGCATCGGCAATGATTACACCAAAATCAAAAACCAATGCGGCTCGAAAACCTTTTATAGCACTGGTTTGTAAAAGCACAAAAAAAACAGGCCCAATCATAAAGCTTAATAAAAAGCCCAATGGAATCGCTGCCTGTATATCGTCAATCATTTTGTTAATGGTTAATAGCTATTCGGAAAAGCATCCTATTAACTCGTCTAATCTAAAATTTATATTAAAAACCTATTCCTCTAATAATCCATTTTCTGATTACATTCTTGTAACCTTGCCTCCGAAAACGGTTTTTTCATCCATCTTAGTTGGGTCTCCATAGACCAATACTTCCCCACCTGCCTTGACCGTAGCCTTTACATAATCCGAAGCATAAATTTCAGCGCTGGATCCCGCATTTACATTGACCGTTGAAAATTTGGTCTTTAGCTCCTTACCCTTATAGATACCTCCGGTATTAATGGCAACATCTTGCAAGTCTGAAGTGCCCGAGGTTTTAATTACACCACCAGTTACCGTTTTTATTAATAACTGTTCAACTTCGGTATTGATGTCGAGTTCACCCCCTTCTTGCGCTTTTAGCTCCAGTACATCTTGTTTGATCGTTTCTTTAGAAGAAATTCTAGCGTCTTCGTTAACATCTATGACAACAAGTTTCTCGGTATAATATAAGTCGACGAAAGTGCGATAACCACTAAATATCTTATCGATTTGCATGCGTATTTTCAATACGCCGCTATTATTTACAATAGCGACTTTTTGAATGTTAGCGCCTGTAATGACCGCTTTGTTAACTTCGGACTTTATAAGGTTTACCGAAATACCATCAAAAGCCTTCACTTCTGTGAACTTGGTAAGGTCTTGGCTCATCTTTGAGTCTTGGGCCCATAGTATTTGAAACCCAAGAAAAACAACGGCAAGCAACACGAACTGTTTCATGATATACCTTTTAGGTTGACTTGTTATTCTATAAACAAAATCTATTCCAAAAAATTGCCTATTTCTCATGTTTTCCCAACAGGGCAAAATCAAGATGACGTTTAATCAAATCAGTGTTTTTGACCATCACCACGACTTCGTCGCCTAATTGATATGTTTTTTTGGTGCGTTCCCCTACAATAGCATACTCCTTTTCATCAAAGATATAATAATCACCTTTTATATCACTGATCCGTACCATACCCTCGCATTTGTTCTCAATAATCTCGACATATACGCCCCATTCGGTCACTCCACTAATGACCCCAACGAATTCCTGGTCTTGGTGATCTTGCATGAACTTGATTTGCATGTATTTTATAGAATCTCTTTCAGCGCTTGAAGCCAAATATTCCATATCTGATGAATGCTTGCATTTCTGTTCATAAACTTCTGTTTTCGCCGTATCACCCCCATCGAGGTAATGTTGTAACAAGCGATGCACTATCACATCGGGATATCGGCGTATCGGTGACGTAAAATGAGTATAATAATCGAAAGCCAGCCCGTAATGTCCTATATTTTCCGTTGTATAAATGGCTTTACTCATACTTCGTATAGTCAACGTATCTACAAGATTCTGCTCTTTCTTGCCTTTTACATCCTCTAAAAGCTGGTTTAACGAAGCACTGATGGATTTTTTATCCTTGAAATCTATCTTATGCCCAAAACGTGAAATAATACCGTTAAGTGCTATTAATTTATCTTCCTTCGGGTCGTCATGAATTCGGTAAACAAAAGTTTTCTTTGGTTTTTGTTTACCAATAAACTCAGCCACTTTTCGATTAGCCAAGAGCATGAATTCCTCAATTAATTTATTCGCATCTTTTGACTCTTTAAAATAAACACCTTCAGGTTCACTATTCTCATTCAAACTAAAACGAACCTCTACCTTATCAAAAGAGATTGCCCCTTGCTCCATACGCTTGCCGCGCATAATTTTGGCCAATCTATCCATTTCTAAAGTAGCCTCAACGACCTCGCTAGAAACGGAATAGGCGTTTTCCCTAATCGATATGTCATCAGAAATATTTCCTTTCTTGGTTTCGATAATATGCTGAGCTTCTTCATAGGCAAAACGCTCGTTCGAATTAATAACAGTTCTTCCGAACCATTGGTTTTTGATTTCAGTATTTTTATCCAATTCGAAAATGGCCGAAAATGTATATTTTTCTTCGTTAGGCCTAAGAGAACAGGCATTGTTCGATAATACTTCTGGAAGCATCGGTACCACCCGATCTACCAAATATACTGAGGTTGCCCGCTCATAAGCCTCGTCATCTAAAATCGTATCGGGTACTAAATAATGAGAGACATCGGCAATATGAATTCCTATTTCATAGTTTCCGTTTTCCAATACTTCAAAAGACAGTGCATCGTCGAAATCTTTAGCATCTTTTGGGTCAATGGTAAAGGTAAGTACCTCTCGCATATCTCGTCTTTTAGCAATCTCTTCTTTCTTTATAGAAGTATCTAAAGTATCCGCAAAGCGCTCAACTTCCGCTGGAAATTCATATGGCAGCCCGTATTCTGCTAGTATAGAATGTATTTCAGTATTATGCTCCCCCGGTTTTCCTAGTACTTTGATTACTGTTCCAAAAGGTGAATCGGTATCGTCGGGCCAGTTTTCGAAACTGACAATAACCTTATCTCCATTTTTCGCATCTTTCGTTTTTCCTTTTGGTATAAAAAAATCAGTATACATTCGAAAATCGGTCGCTCTAACAAAAGCAAAGGTTTTCTGTTGATCTAGAATACCTACGAATTCGGTTTTCTTACGTTCGACGACCTTGGCAATTTCACCTTCGAGTTTTTTTCCATTTCTTCTAGGAAAGATATAGACCTCGACAGTATCGCCGTGAAAGGCTTTTTTTAATTTGTTATTGGGTACAAAAACGTCATCGTCCATACCCTCAATGACAATATAAGCATTACCTCGCCCAGTGAGGTCTACAATTCCAGTGTGATAGGTTTTTGTTGTGACAGTCGCTCTAAAGTTGCCGCGACCTTCTTCGGTAATTCTTTTACTTTCTCGCAACTGCCCTAAGCGTTTGATGAGTTGGTTCCGTTCGTTGGTTTCAGTCAGCCCTAGTTTGGCGGCTATTTGTTTATAATTGAAGGTTTTTTTTGGTTCTTGTTCAAGTATGTTGAAGATTCCTTTGGTAATCTCGTTTTTTCTGTGGTTAATTGCTTTCTTATTCTTTTTTGACATTAAGTATTTTCTTATTTGGGTGGAAAATTACGAATTATAATCCATTAGCCTTTATTGCAGCTTCAATAGCACTAAAACTGAGGTTATCAACAACTATATAATAATCATTTTACCTTTTTTAAAATTTAAAATAAAAATGGTGCTTATGATAGTGTGTTAATAGTGCTTAAAAATAATTGGGGTAAAACTTGCTATAAACCGTTTATAAAACTTGTTGACAAATTGTACAGTTATCATCTAACACCAAATCAGAGTGTTGTTATCATTATTAGTATAGGTTAATAACCGCTATCAACATTAAATTTTTGATAAGTAGAGGTAAATTTATTGTTAACTACCGTGGAATTTTATTTAATATGTAGCTATGAAAAGAGGATAAAAAGATTGCTCGATTTACTATTAGTTTTGTAGAGCACTATTGCAACAACAAATCAAAATTTAATACTACTTTCTTTTGGAAGGTTATTAACAGCTAATGCACGGTTTAGCTATTACAAATGAACAACGATTTTTCTTCGTATGAAAATAGATGTTGTAAACCTTATCTATTTTGTGGTGAAGCACTTCAATTCGTACATTTGTAAAACAGTGGTTTTAATTTATTAGAATAAATTAAAACAATGTTTTCGACCACTGTTACTGATACAATTTCTATCAATACATGAGAAAGATGAAAATAGCAATTGGAAATGATCATGCCGGTACAGAGTATAAACTAGCCATAGTAGGTTTACTTAAATCTATGGACATAGAAATAAAAAATTATGGTACCGATGGAACGGATAGTGTAGATTATCCTGATTTCATACATCCTGTGGCTTCTGACGTTGAAGAAGGTAACGTAGATTATGGCATCATCGTTTGTGGTAGTGGAAATGGGGCGTCAATGACCGCCAATAAGCATCAAAAGGTTCGTTGTGCGCTGTGTTGGACGAAAGAAATTGTAGAGCTCGGTAGAGAACACAATGACGCTAATATTCTAAGTCTTCCAGCTAGGTTTATTTCGTTGCCCCAGGCTCTTGAAATGGTTAAAACTTTTTTGACCACCAGTTTTTCTGGCGGAAGACATGAACGAAGAATAGAGAAAATACCTTGCTCGTAATCGCACGAAGGTTTCTTTTTAGCTAACGGATTGTTTATACAACGAACGGCTGCGTAAACCCAATCATCTCACAACAATAAATGCCAAGCTTCAGAAAAAGATAAATATTTTCCGGTAAGGATGGTTTTGCCTTATATATCAACTAGTATTTAACTATTCTATTAAATGGGTCACTCGCACCACAGCCATTCGCATGGTCATTCTCACGCTGATCTAAAAGGGAGAAATCTTATCATTTCGATTCTTCTTAACATCATAATTACGGTGTCGCAAGTGATAGGCGGCCTTGTTTCAGGAAGTCTTTCCCTTTTATCGGATGCACTGCACAACTTTAGCGATGTACTATCGCTGGTCGTAAGCTATATTGCGAACTTGCTTTCGAAAAAACAGGCCTCTAACAACAAAACTTTCGGCTATAAGCGCGCAGAAATAATTGCCGCATTCATAAATGCAGCTACTTTAATTATTGTAGCGGTGATTTTGATAAAAGAAGCTGTTGTACGCTTTTTTGATCCTCAAGAAATAGAATCCGATTTAGTGATATGGCTTTCTTTATTGGGCATAGTCGCAAACGGGTTTAGTGTCCTGTTGCTTAAAAAAGACGCGGCAAGCAATATGAACATGAAATCGGCCTACTTGCATTTATTGACGGATATGATGGCCTCGGTGGCTGTTTTAATTGGTGGTATTCTAATGAAGTTTTATCAAGTGTATTGGGTCGATTCCATATTGACTTTCGCTATTGCCCTTTATTTAATATATATGGGCTATGACTTACTGAAAGACTCTACCCGTGTGCTCATGCTTTTTACGCCAAATACGATTCAGGTACAACAAATTGTAGAAGCGATTAGTAAAATTGAATCCATTAAGAACGTTCATCACGTACATATATGGCAACTCAACGAAGCTGAAGTTCACCTTGAGGCGCATATAGATTTTAACACAGACATCAGACTTTCTGAATTTGACAACATTTTGGGGCAGATAGAGGAGGAGGTTTATCATAAATTCGGTATAAATCACGTTAACATTCAACCGGAATTCGGTAAATGCGATAGCAAATTAATAATCGTCCAAGATTGATATGATAAAAATTGAAGTAAAAGCGTTTGAAAAACTAAGCACAAAAGAGCTTCACGATATATTGCGTCTGAGAAGTCAAATATTCGTGGTCGAACAAGATTGCATTTATGAAGATGTTGATGGAAAAGATGGAAAAGCATTACATGTTATAGGAACAAAAGAAGGGGAAATAGTTGCTTATGCTCGTATTTTTAAGTCAGGTGACTATTTTGAAGAAGCCGCTATCGGCAGGGTGGCCGTTAAGAAACTTGAGCGTAAATATGGGTACGGAAAGCAAATTATGAAGGCTTCGATAGCAGCGGTACGAAATCATTTTAAGGAATCGGTAATGCGGGTCTCTGCGCAATTGTATCTGGAACGGTTTTACCATTCCCTTGGTTTTGAACAAGTAGCCGAAGGATACCTTGAAGATGGTATACCGCATATAGGGATGGTACTAAAAAACTAAGAGCCGCAATTGCGGCTCTTAGTTTTTTTTTGTTCTTGGCTTATATTTTTATGGGCTCTTTGTTGGTCAAGTTAATGTCTTCCAACATTGTGTCTGTAAACTTATAATGACCTCTTGTGGTAATAATTCGAAACCTATTCGAGTTCATACGGCTTAAAGTATCCAAGAAAAGCCATTTGCTCTTTAAAAGTCTCGGTTTGTCCGACTTTAAACTGGTTTCAAAATAATATTTACGGCCATTTTTCAATGCTACGATATCTGGGGTTATTTTCGAATCACTTCCCTTTATTAGATATGATTTTGGGGTTTCGTAGCCCTCGATATTCGCCTTGATGTCTTCAAAGCCAGTAGCTTCTAGATGGTGGATTGATTTCTCTAAAAATTCCTGATTCTCTGACTTTTCTATTTTTACCATAACTTGCAATATAGCATAAAATTGTAGAAAAGCAAATTTTATTCATTGATTAACAGTAGTTTAATAGAGCTATGCTGGCTAAAAACTACATTAACAAGCTATTATCACTCCGTTAATATGGTTCTGGTCGACTAAACCTCACGCTAGATATGATCAAACATAATTCTGCAAGAAATGTATTGCTTAAAGAGTGTCCTTTTGCCTGGGGAAAGAACTATTAGGTCTTAAAAGCGAGAAAACCTTATTTTTTGAATCAGATAATAAATTTAGATACTATCTGCGCGTATAATTATTGGAAAAGAACTACTCGCCCCTGAGGCGGATATCACCTGCGGCACCAGAGTATATTCCCATTTCGGAAACGACTCTATGGGTGTTTGAAAAATCACCATTCTTCTTGAGGTAAATTTCGACAAACGTACCGCTCCATGTTTTTGAGCTAGAAATATCCGATTGTCCATCATTGTTAAAATCCGCTAGGCATAAAAAGCTTCGGTCCTTGGTGACGAACTTTATAACATGTTTTTTCCAAGAAACGGATAAATTAAACTACGGCATGTAAAAGCCGAATACAGACTGTATAGTCTGTATTCGCAGTTAAAAGTAGAATGCCTAAGTGCCCTTATTGCCATTAAAAAGAGTATGTAATCGATAAACGACACTCTTGTTTTGTTCTCCCATAGCTTTTTGCTTATCAAAAGACCGACCGGTCTAAAAATAATATTAGACCAAACGCTTGGCAATACCTTGTTGTGCTAAAAAATCGAGTTTTAAAATGAGATTCAAAGGCTTTTCGGCTTTGGTCTTACTTGAGAAATAGAGGTAACCTTCAGAACGGTGGTCCAATTCCTCTATTTCTATTTCCCTTGCCTTTTTGTGTACGCTTCCAAGGTATTCGAAACGATATTTCGGGTCTTTAGAAAATAGACCAGTTTTTTTCGGTTTACCCAAGTAATCTTGCACGAGGTATAGGTATCGGGTTCATCGGAGAAAATGCCCGTAATAAGTGCATAAAAATCTGTTTTTTTTGAAGCATCGAAAAGCCACCCCTTTTTTTGGTACCCCAATTCAAAAGCGAATGTGGGCAAATTTTCATTGACATAGTCTAGTTGGGCTTTCTCATCGACCAGAACTTTTTCACCATTGGATTTGTGGGTAAGGATTAGATCAATTCCAACGAGCTGTTGCTTCATATCCTTTACACGCTCAAAATCGTATTGTTTCAAATAGGTATTATAGTGGGAATCAAGCAAAACAGAGAGCTTTTGTTCCTTTTGGAGGTCTGAGCTAAAGGTGCTTTTGTGAGTCATTTTAGCATTTTAATCTTAGAGGTCGCTGTAAGTCAGATATATAATTTAAAAAAAATGAGAAATAAGCACCACATTCCTTTGGGCGAAATGTTTGTTTATTAACCTCATCTAAAAGGAATTAGGGAAGAACTTTTTCGGCCAATGCACTTCCAATCTTTTCCACCACTCCTACAACCAAAGCGTTCCCCATAAAAAAGGCACGTTTAGAATCGGAAATACCGTCCAATTTCGTGTGGTCCTCGGGAAACATATTGAGTCGTTCCAGTTCAAGGGGGGTCAAACGGCGCAATCCATTTTTGGTCTGCACCACATGCTTGAAACGCGAAGGCGATTTTCCGCCCTCCCCAGTGATTATTGTACGTGAAGCATTATCCAAGGCATCGGGAAAGACCATACCACCCTCGCTATAGTTATAGGTAAAACCGGTTTTTGCCGTACGAACTTCCTTTTTGGATCCTTTTAAATATTTCCATTTCGAAAAGCCTTCTTCTGCTACATAGAAACCATCCGGCACTTCTCCATTTTGGAGTACATCGCCAAGAACAGTTCGGTCGCCATTGTAACTAGGGATAGCTTTTGCTGTAAATACCTTTCCGTTTATAAAGACACCTGAATTCTCAAAAGGAGATAATTTTTCACCCTTATTGAAGTTTTCAGAAAGTTCTACCAGATTTTCCTCAATTTGAAAAACGGAGGGTTCTTTAGACAGGTTTTGAATTGGAAAAGCTGCTGCAATTGTTCCCGATGTATGGATCCAATCAGACTTGTCTGCTTTTTTGATAGATTTATAAATCGAAGTCGATTTATGGTACCCCAAGAAAAAGATGCGTCTGCGCCGTTGTGGCATGCCGTAATCGGCCGCGTTGATAACGCGCCATTCCACCGCATAGCCCAAATCGTCTAGACTCTTGAGCATGATAGCAAAATCCCTTCCACGCTGCAGGGAAGGTGATTTTAACAATCGGTCAACATTTTCTAGAAATAGATATTTGGGCGGATGTTGCTTTTCGGAAAGTATTCTATGAATAGTCCACCATAAAACGCCCTTTTTTCCGATTAGTCCTTTTGAATTCTGCAGTGTTGTGGCCACGGAATAGTCTTGACAAGGGAAACCACCTACCAAAATATCGGCATCGGGAATATCGGAAGTAGCTACCTCTGAGATATCTTCGTTGCTATGGTTTTCCGGTCCAAACCGAGCTTCATAAACCATAGAAGCATGTTGCGCCTTTGTTGAAGGCTCCCATTGGTTGCTCCAGACCACTTCGTATTTTCCGGCCCTTTCGAGCCCTAAGCGAAAACCACCCACACCCGCAAAAAGTTCTATAACTTTGAGTTTGTTCATTTAGGCTAAATTTACATAAATTCATAAGGGTCGGCACACACTTAAAAAAGAAAATAATCAACAATAACATGGACAAAACCTATTTGAAGAAGAGTATCGCATTACTTTTATTGCTCTTTCTTGCATCTTGCGTTTCTGAAGACAAGGGTGAAAATTTACTTGAAACTCTAATAACTGAAGTAAAAACCGAATACGCTCCCGACAAACGCTTAGCGCTGTTCAATGTTGAGGCCGTTAAAAAAATCGATAGATATATTTTAAAAGGAGAAAGCAATCTGCCCAATGCCGTTGCCGCCCTCAAAGACAAATTAGTTACCGAAAACATTGATTTTATTGATAGTATTCAGCTTTTGCCTTCTAGGGAACTAGAAAGAAATACACAGGCCGTTATCAATATTTCCGTAGCGAATCTAAGAAGTAATCCGAAACACTCGGCCGAATTGGCAACTCAAGCCACCTTGGGCACCCCTGTAAAAGTGTTAAAAAAGGAAGGTGATTGGTACTATATTCAAACGCCTGATAAATACCTTTCATGGGTCGATGACGGTGGTGTCGAATTGATGGATAAGGTGCGATTCGCACAATGGCAGACGACCGACAAGATTATTTACACAAAGACCTATGGGCATTCGTATTTTGGGGAACAACAAAAACAAATAGTTTCCGACCTGGTGGCCGGAGATATACTTGAAGTAATTAAATATGGTGCCGGCCATTTTATTGTTGGTTACCCCGATGGGCGAGAAGCTTTTGTGCCGAAAGATGAAGCAGAAATGTATAATTCATGGCTGGAGAACCTCGACCCGACAGCAGGCAATTTGGTCGCTACTTCAAAGACACTAATGGGCGTACCCTATCTATGGGGAGGCACTTCAACCAAGGGTATGGACTGCAGCGGTTTTACAAAGACCATCTATTTTCTGAACGGAATGGTTATCCCTCGTGACGCTTCCCAACAAGTACACATCGGAAAGCCAATTGACTCCCTCAAAATTTTTGAGAAGCTAGAAAAAGGGGATTTGTTGTTTTTTGGAAGAAAAGCAACGGACTCCACCTCTGAAAAAGTGGTCCATGTAGGGATGTGGATCGGCAACAACGAATTTATACATGCTTCTGAAATGGTACGCATTAGTAGTATGGATAAGAATGCTAAAAATTTTGACGAATGGAACCTCAGCCGCTACCTCCGCACCAAAAGAATTTTGAAGGAAAAAGACGCGGGGTTGATCAGTCTTTCGGAAACGCCATTGTTTAAGGATTAACCATTGACGTCAAAGTTCAACTGTCTTCCCAGTTCGAAACGACTCATCAGCCGCCAAAACGATTCGCAAACTGTTTACTGCATCACGCATATGCTCGCTTAAGTCAAGGTTTTTGGTAATCGCCCTTAAAAAATATTCCTGTTCTAAAAGGCAAAGGCCGTCGTGATCAGGTTCGTCAGAAGTACTAATGATTTCGTCGGGTTTTGCAAAATTTCCATTGGCATCGAGTGCTGCTTTATGTAGCAGCAACCCCCCGGTTTTGGTATGATCCTCTACATTGTCGGAATCACCTTTGGCATCATCGGAGATAGAAACACTTCCTTTCGGACCTATAACATCCTTAATAAAAAAAGCAGTTTCGCTCATCATTGGTCCCCAGCCGGCTTCGTACCAGCCAACCGAACCATCTTTAAATCGAACCTGTAGCTGCCCGTAGTTGTACATATTGGCATCGATTTCATCGGATAGTCTAGCACCGATCGCACTCACACTAACAGGCACTGATTGCGTCATCAAGCACATGATATCTACATAATGTACCCCACAATCAACAATGGGCGACATGCTGTTCATCAACTGTTTGTGGGTATACCACATATCACCAGAAGCCTGTTGGTTGAGGTTCATACGCATCACCAAAGGCTTGCCTAAAGTACGAGCGACTTCAACGAACTTTGCCCAAGCAGGATGTACGCGCAGAATATAGCCTATCACCATTTTTTTATCTTTTTCATTGGCCAAATCGACTAAGCTTTGGGCTTCCTCGACGGTCAACGCAAGCGGCTTTTCCACAAAAATATGGGCGTTTGCGTTCAGTGCCGCCCGAATATATTCCGCATGGGTATCTGGATAGGTATTGATGGAAACCGCATCGGGCCTTGTAGCCTTCAAAGCAGTTTCGTAATCGCCGAAGGTAGGGTAGCCACCGAGTTCTTCAGCTAGTTTTTCCCGACTTTCCGGTTTCCGGCTCACCAGACCTACGATTTCAAAACTTTCTAATTGATGATAGGCACGCGCATGGGAGGTACCCATATTGCCACATCCGACGACCAAAACTTTTATTTTATCCATTTCTCTAATTTATTATGATTATTGCTCGCTGATGCGAGTATCTCGCTCGTAAAAGCCCAATAGGGCTGTTACGCTAAAATAATATCGTTCCCTTCAGGGCTAGGGTGCTTCTAACGCAAAAGCCAAAATTCGATTCCCTTTCTCCGTTCCCAATTTTTCGCCCCCGCAAGCAATTGCGATATATTGTTTTCCATCGACTTCATACATGGCTGGTGTTGCAAAGGCCGCAGCTGGCAATTTGTATTCCCAAAGTAGTTCTCCGTTATGCTTATCGAATACCCGAAAATAGCCGTCCCGTGTGGCACCGATAAATAAGAGTCCGTTTTCGGTAACTACCGCACCTCCGTAGTTTTCGGTACCTGTGCCTTTAATGCCTTTTTCTAGTAGTTCAGGGCTTTCCCCAAAGACGATAGACCAAATATACTCTCCGGTATTTAGATCTATGGCGTGCATCGTGCCCCAGGGCGGGTCGATAGCGGGGAGGCCATTTTTATCAATAAATTTATTGTAGCCTAAATGTTTATATGGCAACCGGGGGATTTGTTTTTCTTTAGAATCTTCGACGACGTCATGCTTGATTTCTTGATTGAACAGAAAACGGAGCAGCGCATTCTTTTCCTCTTTCTTCAAGTACGGAAAACCAGTCATCATACCTTTGCCATTGGTAATGATTTCCAGTATTTCATCTCGACTTTTACGAAGTTCGATATCTATCAATGATGGGAATCCACTTGCGGCCAACCCTTTTCGATCCGTTTGATGGCAGCTTACACAGTATTTCTCGTACGTAGCTTCTCCCAAGGGCAGATTGCTAAAGTCCATATCGTTGACTCCCATTTGCATAATCCACGGCATTTCGTTGGCGTTAACATAAATGATACCGTCTTCAGGATCTGATGCAGTACCGCCCCATTCCGCCGCTCCGTCATACCCCGGAAAGAGGATTAAAGGTTCTAGCCCGGGGGGCGCATATTTGCGTTTGTCAGCAGTTTTTAAGATTTGCCGCAGGGAATCCGGGTTCTCCGCATATGGACTCACATTGGCTTCGGTCAATTCGGTTGACTGGCGGGCAAACGATTTGGGCTTTACAGGAATGGGTTGCGTGGGCCATGCTTTTTCGCCATCCAAAGTTGATGCCGGTACGGGTACTTCCTCAATATCAAAGAGTGGTTCGCCGGTTTTTCGGTCAAAAACATAGACATAGCCCTGTTTGGTCACTTGGGCCACGGCAGGAATCTTTTTACCTCCCCTTTCGACCAATAAAAGATTGGGTGGTGCGGGAGGATCACGGTCCCAAATATCGTGATGGGTAAACTGAAAGTACCAAAGGCGTTTTCCGGTATTGGCATCTAAAGCAATCAGGCAATTCGAATATAGATTGCTTCCGTTTCTGATTCCGCCGTAAAAATCGGGCGCAGCAGAGCCAGTCGGCACATAGATGACTCCTGTTTCTTCGTCTACGGCCATACCAGCCCAGTTATTAGCAGCACCTACGATATCGCTTTTGTAGGCCTCTGTATTTTCCCAGGTCTCATAACCTTCTTCATTTGGGTGGGGAATGGTATGAAATATCCATTCGACGGCACCGGTTTCCGCATTAAAGGCCATAATATTTCCGGGAGCAGCCCCCGCACCTTCCGAAAGGCGAAGTGGCATTATGATGAGGTCTTTATATATTGTTCCCGGTGTATTCGAGATTACGAATTTCTCTTTGGCACTTTCGGGCATACCTGACCGCATATCGATTTTTCCATTAGTGCCAAAAGTAGAAATCGGTTTTCCGGTCAAGGCATCCAAAGCGAACAAATCGGAGCCTCGGGTACAAAGAATACGTCGGTCATCTCCTTTTTGCCAATAAGCAACCCCTCTACTTGTAGAGTGCCATACTTGAACGGAATCGCCGAACTGCCAAACTTCTTTACCTGTGGCGGCATGTAGGGCAACTACGCGAAGAGCGGCCGTTACGCCGTATAACATGCTATCAACGACTATGGGGTTCATTTGCATTTGGCCCCAATCGAGAGCTTCGTATGACCAAGCAACTTTAAGATTTTTGACATTTTCTTTGGTAATTTGTGAAAGGGTAGAGTAGTGGCTGCGCCCCGTATCGCCCATATAGGAAGACCAAGTTGTATATGCCTTGGTCCGACTTTCGTCCGTATCGGTACCGCAGGCTATAAAAAAGAAAAGCGGCATGCTCAAAAGGAAAATGGGATATATTTTTTTCATGGATATTTTTTGTGAGCGCTGAATCCTTATAAATGTAAGTAAAAAACTCAAAAATAGCGTTTTAAAATAGTGACTACACGAGACTTATAGGAGTGTCCGAATAGATTCAAATGTGCCAACAGAAAATATAGCTGGTAAATGTCGTTCCGCTCCTTTTCGCCACCAATAGGCATGAAGTGCTCTTGATAACTGTCGTAAAATGTTTTATCAAACCCGCCAAAAAGGTGTGTCATTGCAATATCGACCTCGCGATGGCCATAGTAAATAGCCGGATCAATAAGATGGGGGATACCTTCGCTAGAAATCAGGTAATTACCGCCCCATAGATCACCATGGAGTAGCGATGGTCTTACCTTTGGAAATAGACTTTGACATGTTTTAAAAAGTTGTTCTTCGGACGGAGTTTCTGAAAGCTGAAGGCAATTTCCATCCCCCACCAATTTTAATTGGGGCAACAAGCGTTCTTGCACATAAAACGATGCCCAGTCTGAATGTGTTGTGTTCGATTGCTGAAGGCTTCCGATAAAATTTTCGGTTCCCAAGCCGAAGGTGTTGGATTCGGAAAGCTTATGTAAAGCGGCCAATTGGTGGCCCAATAGTTCAAAATCTTTTTTTGAGGGTTTTTTGGGCTCGATATACTCCATCAACAAAAATGCTCCAATTTTCAAGGGTTCACAGAGAAGTACTTTGGGTACGGTAATCGTTTTGGTGTCTGAAATTGCTTCTAGGCCAACCTTCTCAGCCTCTAACATTTTGAAGGCAGATTCACTCCGGTTCACTTTACAAAAGAATCGCTCGGTTTCGGTTTCCAGGAGATAAGCTTTTGAAATATCACCCCCTGAAATTGAACCGATCGTACTGATATTTATGCAAAGTAAATATTCGATATAGCTTCTGAGGGCTTTATCCATTGTTCGGGTTGTATTAATCGGTTTTGAGAACGAGAGGCCTTAGTATTTTTTCGTACGCATTTGTATATTGCTCCATACCCAGATCGGTCGGATGGGTACCATCAACAAAAGCGTCGTTTGAAAGACCGATTTCATCTTTGGTCAGCATAAAGAGGTTTTTGACGCCTTGTTTTTTCAGATTTTCGAACGATTCGGTCATCCAAGAATTCAGTGTTTCATAAACCTCCTTTCTATTCGAATCGACCAATCCGTCGGAGTAGCCAGCATGTTGCACCAATAAAATTACCGTTTCTGGATGTTTTTCTTGCAATGTGGCGATACCTTCTCGAATGCGTTTTTGGATTTCCTCTTTGGTGCGCCTTTCATTTGGTGAAAGATTCGGCAGACAGTCCAAAACAAATACCGACGCATCGATTTCTTTGATAAGGTTGATAACTTCTGGCTCTAATCTACCATTGCCCGAAAAGCCAAGATTGATAACAGGATAGTTGAGTCTTCTTGAAAGGATATTCGTCCATGCCATACCTGGCCGTGAGGCACAGGCACCTTGCGCAATGGAGGTACCATAAATTACGATAGGCTTTTCAGTTCTCGCAGGAAGAAATTTCAAAGTGCTTCCCAAGGGCACACCGATTTTCAGGTTTTTGATATTGTTGTATAAGGGAAAATACAATTCATAGTTTCGATTTCCATTTGGCAACCCATCAAGTTTAAAATAATAACGAATGGTATTATTAAATTGATATTTCCCTCGACACCAAAGCCAATCTTCACCATTTCTGACATAAAGGTCAATTCCGCTCACCCCTGTGGTAGGCATGTGGGGCATGGCCAGATTACCGTCTACCTGATATTGTACGGAAAGCGAATCGGCATCGCTTTCAAAACGGATACCGAGGCCTGCAGAACTTGTCGACAGTGACCAAACCGCATCGCGAACCTTGCCTTTTGCTTTATCGGGAAGCCTTTGATACCCGATATTTTCCCAGCCTTGGCCTTCGAATTGTTGGAGGGACTGGGAAGGATCTTGCCAGTTGTAGCCGTCAATATTTTGGGCGCACACGAGAGCGCAAAAAAATAGTGCGAACGGAAGTAAAAGCTTAGAGCTGTATTTCATTTTCAAGTATTTGTGTTCGTTATTTGTTGGGGCTTTGATATTCGTCTTCACGATCTTTCAGCCATTTGAGCAAAAAGCTTTTGAAATTCAATCGTTTCTTTTGCGAGAACGGCTACATACAACAATAAACTAATGGAATCGCTCTCATCGGTTTTGGTTAGGATTTTACCTCGCGTTCGCCGGTATGGTCGACACCTTTTTTCCTTTCTAAAGCAATCATGGCCTCGGGTCGAAAATTGGTAATCAATGCCCGGCGATTATCTGCAGTGGAATTTCCCCGACTATAATGCAGAGTTCCGCCCTGATGAAAAACACAGGAGCCTGGTTTTAGTTCTATATAAACAGAATTTTCTTCGCCACCCTCACATTTTAGCGCCCCTTTGTTTCCGGTCTGTTGATGCGGTAAAACAGGCGACAAATGTGATTTGGCCGTATACCACATACAACCATTTTCTTTGTATGCAGAGTCGATGGCTACCCAACAACTCGCCGCGCGTTTATCGGGCATGTCTATCCAATAGGCGGCATCTTGGTGCCAAGGGGTAATGGTATCGGTATGGGGTGCTTTGTTGATCAACATGTCGAAGTCAAGCTCTATATCCTTGCCCATAAGTGCTTTAGCGATCTGTAAGGATTTCCTGTGGATGGGTTTTACCAAAAGTTCGGGCACTAAATTGCTCGGCACCATAATTTGAGTGATTTTTTCTTTTGTACCATCGCCTCCCGAGAGGTCTGAACGATATCGCGAAGCATCGATACTATTGTCTAAAAACGAATTGTAAAGATTACTGTAATAGGTTACTTCTTTTGAAGAAAGTAGGTTTTCAATGACCAAATAGCCTTCTTGCTCAAAGAATTTTTTTTGTGTTATACTTAGTTCTTGCATATCGTTTTTTACCAGTCTATTTCAGCGGTTTCGTTCGGTGTTAAAATCAAATTTTCTCGCTTTTTGCCGTGAATAAGAATTGTGCTTCCGCCTTGTGTGGAACGCACTTTTATTTTGGTTGGCGTTTTATCCTTCCAATCTATTGAAATTTCAAAGCCGCCTCTTGCCTTAATACCTTTGACTGAACCATTGGCCCAGACATCTGGTAAAGCAGGTAATAGCCTGATTTCATCTTGAGAAGATTGTAACAACATCTCGATTACGGCAGCTGCGCCACCAAAATTACCATCGATTTGAAAGGGCGGATGTGCATCAAAAAGATTCGGATAAGTGCCACCGCCTTTGGAGTAGGTCGTTTTTACACCATCTGGCGCAACATAGCGTAATAGTTCGCGATATTGTTTATAGGCGCGGTTACCGTCCCAAAGACGAGCCCAAAGGTTGATGCGCCATCCTTTTGACCACCCGGTGGTGTCGTCGCCCTTAATATCCAAAGTAATACGGCAGGCATCTGCCAGTTCGGGAGTTTTATCAGGGTTGATGTGGTGACCGGGATAGAGTCCGTATAAATGCGATTGATGCCGATGTTTGGGGTCAACATCTTCCCAATCGTGGTACCATTCTTGCAAATTGCCTTTTTTTCCGATTTGATAGGGATATAATTTTGCCAAGGCTTTTTCGAGTTTTGAACGGAATTCCGAGTCGGTTTCCAGAACTCTAGAGGCGGCGATGGTCTGTTCAAAACATTCCCGGATCATCGCCAAATCTGAGGTTACCCCATATAGCGTAGATCCTTGATAGCCTTCTGGAGTTATAAAACGGTTTTCAGGGGAGGTTCCGGGCGAAGTGACTTGGTTTCCTTTGCCATCGTCTATAAGTGATTCCAAACAAAATAGAGCCGCTCCTTTTAGCAGTGGATAACCCTCGTCGCGAAGAAATGCTTTGTCTTGCGTGAATGTATAATGCTCCCATAAATGCGAACTCAGCCAAGTTCCGCCCATATTCCAATTGGCCCAGTTGGGGTCGCCTTGACCAAAGTCACCTACCGGGTTACTCATTGCCCAGATATCTGAATTGTGGCAAGCCGCCCATCCACCTACACCGTAGAATGTCTTTGCAGTTATTTTTCCGGTTTCGGCTATATTTTCGATAAAGCTCAACATAGGCCCGTGCATCTCGGAAAGGTTTGCGTTCTCGGCCAGCCAATAGTTTTCTTGGGCATTGATATTGATGGTGTAGTTGCTACTCCAAGGAGGTCGAATATAGGGGTTCCAAATACCTTGAAGATTAGCTGGAACTTCGGGCGTTCGCGAACTCGATATCAATAAGTAGCGTCCATATTGAAAATAAAGTACTTCTAGATTTTTGTCCTCCTCGCCCCCGGCATATCGTTTTAGACGTTCGTCAGTGGGCAAATCGGGAGCTGAGGTTTCTCCAAGATTCAAGTCGACCCGATTGAAATATTCTTGGTAATCTTGAAGATGCGATTTTAACAACTGATCAAATGATTTTTCAGTGGTCCTTGTAAGCTGATCGGTCGCAATGACATTATGGTCAAGACCTTCGGTGACCGGGTTCTTGTCAAACCCGTTGAAACTGGTGGCGATGGAAATAAAAATAGTCGCTTCCGAGCCATTTTTTAAACGAATAGAAGTATCTGTACTAACAATTTCCCCATCACTATTTCCGATTTTGAAAAGTGAGGTAAAACGGGTGCCTTTAGTCGGGTCGAAACGTACCGCATTTGGAATATCACCCCGATAATTGGGCTCAACGTGATAAGGCGCATAGCCGGAAGCATCTAAAGTATGGTTCTCGGCCGATATGAAATATTCTAAAAGGCTATTAAAAGCAATTTCAAAATTTAGAGCTTTTTTCTTACTGCTCTTTAACTTGATAATCATCGCCTGATCGGGATGAGAGATGAAATATTCCCGGGTGAACTCCACGCCGTCGACCTCATAGGAAACTTTAGAAACGGCCTTTTCAAGGTTCAGTTCACGATGGTATTTGTTAGGGCCTCCGGTATGTTCAAAATTCAAATACAGCGTACCCAACGGCATGTACGACTGAGAAAACGAACCCTGTAGTTTTCGCTGCAGGGAATCCGCCAATTTGTAATTTTCTTTTTTTAATGCCTCTCGAATCAAGGGGATATTTTTATATGCCTCGGGATTCATATTTGGATCGACTGGCTCTCCCGACCAAAGTGTAGCGTCATTTAGATAAATTGAATCTGTAGCGACCCCACTAAAGACGGAAGCCCCCATTTTGCCATTACCCAATACCAGGGTTTCTTCAAAATGTTCGGCTGGCCGGTCATACCAAAGCGTATTTTTAGATTGGGAAAAAATCGAACTAGCAGTTGTCAGGGATAACCAAAAACACATGATAATGCATGTATTCGGTTTTTTTTGATGCCATTTTAACATAAAAACTAAGATATGGATAAAAGCGCAGACTAGATGCTCGCCATCCATTTCAATATAGCAACAAAATTTTCTTTACATTAGGAGAATAATCAACCATTTAGTTTCAAGTTTCAGGTTCCGTTTTCGAACGGACCCGACTTGAAACATAGAAACTGAAACTTGAAACCCTTTTTTCTATGTCTCAACTAGCCGACAGCGTTTCGAAACGCCTTTTTTCTCTAGATGTCTTTCGCGGACTCACCATGTTTTTGCTGATTGCAGAAGCAGCAGGTTTTCATCATAATTTTACCGAACTGACCGAAGGAACCGCATTCTCCGGTCTGGCCCATCAGCTACACCACCACCCATGGAACGGGCTTCGATTCTGGGATTTGATCCAGCCTTTCTTCATGTTTATTGTTGGTGTTGCTATGCCCTTTTCGCTTCGAAAGCGTTTGGCTACGGGAAGCCGAATCGATGTCACAAAGCATATTGTGAGAAGGTGCTTGCTGCTGTTCGCTTTTGGCGCCTTGCTACATTGCGTATACAGTCATGCACTGGTTTGGGAACTCTGGAACGTATTGGTGCAATTGGCTTTTACAATTTTAATCGCCTACGCTATAATGCAATTGCCCAATAAAACACAGATTGGTATATCCGTAGGGTTGCTAGTGCTCACTGAAGTACTGTATCGCGCATATAATCCGGAGGCCCCATATGCACAGGGGCATGACAGTTTCGGTTCATACATCGATATGTTGGTCATGGGGCAGGTCAATGATGGCTATTGGGTATTCGTGAATTTCATTCCCACGGCGGCCCATACGATTTGGGGTGTCGTCTGTGGTAAGATTTTGCTCTCGAACACTTCTGCAAAAGAAAAATTAAAACCTTTTTTGATTTGGGGAACGGCCATCTTGGCGCTTGGTTTTGCCACGGACCTATTGAACATTACCCCAATAATCAAACGAATTGCAACAAGCTCTTTTGTGCTAGCCTCCGGCGGCTTCGCCATATTGGCACTGGCGCTATTTTACTGGGCCATTGATGTCAAGAGCAACCACAAAAAATGGCTCAAGATTTTTTCGGTCGTGGGCACCAACTCTATTTTTATCTATCTCTTTGCAGAAACCGTGGGTGTACAATGGTTCCGTGATTTTGGAAAAATTTGGACGGAAGGCCTGTTGGCCCCTTTAGGAATTCCCATGGATTGGATTATGGTAATCAACGCCCTTTTCGTACTCTTTATTTTTTGGTATATCACCTACTTTTTGGATAAGCATAAGGTGTATTTCAAGATATGACAGACAGCCAAAAAATGAATTCATCTAAAAATAAAACTAAATGCTTCTAAAATTCTCAAAGATTCTATTGCCTATTTTCATTATTGCCCTCATAGCATGTTCGGCGCAAAAAAAGAGCACATTGGACGACGGCTGGAAACCGATGTTCAACGGAACGAACCTTGATGGCTGGACGACAAAAATCCACCATTACGAATCTGGCGATAATTTTGGCGATACGTTTCGGGCGGAAGACGATATGATAAAAGTACGTTACGATAAGTATGAAGGCGACTTTAACGATCGGTTCGGTCACTTGTATTTCGATTCCCCTTATTCCTATTTTCATTTATCGATGGAATATCGTTTTGTGGGTGAACTACATCCAGGAGCTCCTAGCTACACGTTGCTTAATAGTGGAGTGATGTTCCATTCACAAGACCCCCGCACGATGTTGAAGGAGCAAAATTGGCCGATTTCTGTAGAGATGCAATTTTTGGCGGGGATAGAACAAGGTGTTGATAGGCCCACCGGAAATATGTGCTCGCCCGGCACGGAAATTGTCTTTCAGGGTGAATTGTATCCAAGCCATTGTCTGAACTCCACTTCGGAAACCTATTATGGCAATCAATGGGTAAAGGCCGAGCTTATTGTTTTGGGAGATTCTTTGGTGACGCACATTATTAACGGTGAAAAGGTGTTGGAATACACAAAACCCCAAATCGGGGGCGAAGTGGTCAAAGGTTTTGACCCCAAGATGAAGAAAGACGGACAAATATTAAAAGAAGGCTTGATTGCTCTACAGAGCGAAGGGCAGCCTATCGATTTTCGGAATATTAAGATTCGTAATCTAAAACCATAACGGTTATCGGGTTACGAGTCACTTCTGATAAATCTCAATGGGCAAACCATCGGGGTCCGCAAAAAAAGCGAACTTTTTCTGGGTAAATTCATCAATACGTATCGGCTCGACAATGACTCCTTTATTTTCGAGGTTTTGTCTTTCGTATTCCACATTGTCGACTTCAAAAGCCAAATGCCTCAAACCTGAAGCTTCAGGTCTTGATGCGCGCTGTGGTGGGTCGGGAAACGAGAATAATTCTATAATGTAACTACCGTTCAATGTTAGGTCTAGCTTGTACGATTGCCGTTCTTCTCTGTAGGTTTCATTTTGTACTTCTAATCCCAAAATATTGACATAGAAATTTTTTGCCTTTTGATAGTTAGAGCAGATTATCGCTATGTGATGTACGTTGTTGAAGGCCATGAATATGTTTTAAAGATCTTCGGGATATTTCCCTGCCGTAGTCCAACCTCCGTCTACGGGAATGGTCTGGCCGTTGATATGGCTAGCTTCATCTGATAGTAAAAAAAGAATGGTATTCGCAATATCTTCGGCTGTACCGACCCTTCCGTTGGGGTTTAACTGGCCCCACGTGCCCGCATAATCTGGTTGCTCCTCAGCGGTTCGTTCCGTCAATGTGGCACCAGGTGCAACGACGTTTAGGTTGATTCGGTGTTCGCCCAATTCATAGGCCAAGTTCACGGCCATCATTCGAAGAGCCGCTTTGGTCATCGCATAGGGGGTCAAATACTTATAGGCGCGTATACCAACTTGGGAAGAAAGTAATACGATTTTGCCACCCGATTTTTGTGCGATCATTTCTTTGGCTGCACGCTGTACCAAAAAAAATGCACCATGTAGGTTTAATTGCAAGGTTTTTTGAAAATCTTTTGGGGAACACTCCAAAAAACCACCAAAAATTGTAATTGCCGCATTGGGCACAACAAAATCGACTTTCCCAAAATTTTTGATAGTAAAGTCAACTAGAGCGTTAATGACATCGACCGACCCCGCATCTCCCGGAAATGGCAGACAATTGCTGTCTTCCAGTTTGGATACCGCCGCATGGTTCTTTTCTTCATTAATATCATTAATAACAACGTTGGCACCCGCTTTTAGCAATAGTTTTGCCAATGTAAAGCCGATACCTTCACCCGCGCCGGTTACAATGGCCACCTTGTTTTGTATCCCAGAGTATTGCATCACTGTTTTTTAAAATAGGTTATTGGTGTGCCCTTTACCTCGGATTGAAAAGCAAACATCCCCCCGCTTTTCGGGTACTCCTTTAATTGTGTTTTTGTTAACCCACTTCTTGCCGTGGTAATATACAGGACATCTAAGTTTTTTCCTCCAAAGCAGCAAGAGGTGACATGGGGCGCATCAACTTCCACTTTTTGCAAGACGTCGCCAGTTTGGGGATTCCATCGTCGTATACAATGACCACCCCAATGGGCTATCCAAAGCATACCATCTGAGTCGATGCACATACCATCGGGGCTGCCATATGCCTCCGGGACTTTAATTATTGCTTTTCCATTTGAGATCGAACCGCTTTCCAATTCAAAATCAAAGGCCCGAACCACAAATGTCGGACTGTCGATGTAATAAAAATTTTTATTGTTGGAAGACCAAGCCATACCGTTTGAAACAGAAGTTTTGGATAGTTGTAAAGTCGAATTTAGATTTGGCTCAACACGATAGAAATTTCCTGCTTCGGGCGCACAATTTTTATCCATCGTGCCTACCCAGAAATTACCGTTGGGACCCACCTTTCCATCATTAAAACGTATTGCGGTATTAGAATTTTCAAGAATAGGGTGTTTGGTCAACTTTTCGGATTCACTATTAAAAGAAGCCAAGCCGGATTCTAACGCCAAAAGCAGATGCCCGTTTTTCTTTGGTATGGCCGCCCCGATCATTTCACTAAAAGACCATTGGGCACCTTCTTTATTTAAAGGGTTGTATCGATGCAGCTTTTTCCCTTCAATATCGACCCAAAAGAGTAGTTGTTTTTGCCAATCCCATACTGGGCCTTCACCTAAAGTGGATTGGGTATCTAAGAGGAGTTTTGCTTTGCGCATAACGGTTTTGGACAAGGTTACTCAAATTTGTTAAGTTTGAAGTTACGGAATTAGCAAAACTTTTTCGATTTAAATAAATATATTAGTGAGTCGAGACTCTTTTGAAATACTGCAATGCAGGTTATCTGTAGCGTAAGAACGAGTTCAGAGAAAGTCTGGGCCCCTAAAAAAAGCAAGAGAAGAAACGGTTTCTCAAAACCCAATAATTCAAACATAATGACTCCTTCAAAAATCACATGGTTTTTAATTTTTAGCTTTGCCATGAGTTTACTTTCATGCAAAAATGGCACCGACAAAAATATATCGAAAAAACAGAAAGCGACTACCAACCAAATTGTGTCCGATACAAGTTTACCTATTATAAAACTTACAAATGGCCCTAAGCAACATTGGTTTGGTTATTATGACAAATGGCAAATCGATCCAACAGGACGTTATGTTTTAGGGTGTGAAGTGGATACCTTTTTTAGGTCTCCCACATTACAGGATACCTTACGCATCGGAGTTATCGATTTACAGAATAATAACGAATGGAAAGAATTAGGCATCTCTAGATCTTGGGGCTGGCAGCAGAGTTGTATGTTACAATGGCTGCCTGGTTCGAATCAGGAGATCATTTGGAACGATCTGGAAGGCGGAAAATTTGTAAGTCATATTCTAAATATAAAAACTGAAAAAAAAAGAACGCTGCCCAAACCCATCTATACGTTGAGCAATGATGGCAGTTTTGCCATCGGAACTACCTTTAATCGTATTCAAAATATGAGGCCGGGTTATGGTTATCCTGGCCCTGCGGACCCATATGCCAAATTGAAAGCACCGAAAGAAATCGGAATTTATAAAATGGACTTGACCACCGAAAAAGAAGAAAAGCTGATTTCAATTGCAGAGATGGCGGGCATTCCCTATTTGGGGGAAGACCTCAGTAAATACTGGCACTACTTTAATCATCTGCTGATTAGCCCCGATGATAAGCGTTTTATCTTTTTGCACCGCTGGAGAAACGCACCGGCGAATAGCGGTAATGGAGCTTCGGGCGGATTTACTACCCGAATGGTCACGGCTGATATAGATGGGTCGAATAGCTATATTCTAGATCCCTCCGGAAATACGTCGCATTTTATTTGGAGAGCACCGAACGAAGTCTGCATGTGGACGAAACCTGTCGGGAAAGAATCCGGTTTCTATCTCTTTACCGATCAGACCGAAGAGGTCGAACCCGTAGGCGAAAATACCATGGTCGTTAATGGGCATAACACCTACGTGCCAAATACCAATCATGAGTGGGTATTGAACGACACCTATCCGCAAGGCGATGAACGTTTGCAAGAGCTCTATTTATACCATGTACCTACCGGTCGTAAGGTAAGTCTCGGAAAATTCCATGAGCCCACAGCATATTCAGGGGAATGGCGTTGCGATCTTCACCCTAGAAGTAGCCAAAATGGTAAGTTCGTCATTTTCGATTCTACACACGGCGGTGACGGACGGCAAATGTATATGGTCGATATTAGTGGTATCGTGGGGAATTAAGTGGATTCGCCAACATTCATATTTTAAAAAATATTTTTATCGCAGTGCTATAGGAATAGTCTCTTTTCGGTAATGGGGTTCTTTCAGGTGCACATCTAATTCTTGATAGTGCCATTCCCCGTTTTTCTTAAAAGCTTTCACATCCATCTTCCCTTTTCCTTTGTTTCCTTTAATGGTCAGTGCCATAAAGACGGAATCTGCATTTTTGGAGTACTTTACATAGCCTTCTAAAATTGTCAGTTTTCCGATAGGCTGTAGTTCGCCGAGCATTTGGCTTACCCTTTCGTTTTCCTTTACGATTTCTAAGGCATTTTCGGGAATTTCTGTATTGCAATATGCAATGTGGCATTTCCAATACCTTTGGAAAGGCTCAGACCGAAAACCGTTACAAGCAGGATTATTGGAACTAACCATTTCCAATTTCGTTTGAACCAGTTGGTTTTCCGAATGGTATCATTCATTGAAAAGGTTTAAAAGCTATCAAAATGTGAGACCGGAAGACTCCTGGTTATTTTAAAATATCCGAATACTTACCGTTATTACCCAAAAGTTCCGTAGCCGCCAAAATAGCTTCATCGTTTTTCAGGTAGTACTCATAAAGTCCTTCGCGGTAGAAATAACGTTTAATAATTTCGTCCTCGAGTTTGCTTTTAATCTCTTTTTGGTAGTCTTCCAAAGCGGTAATTTTACTTTTTTCTATATCTAACAATAAGGTCTTAAAGTCGTTTTCGATCGCTTCGTTGAAAATGACTTCTTCGCGTTCGGTCATTGCCGCTTTTAAGGTCTTTTCAGTTTTGGTCTCGAAAGAGAAATCACTTTTGGAGACAAAGTTTTTAAAGTTTTGGTAATCGGTTTCCGAGAAATTGAAGCCGTCGATAGCTTGAAGCTGATTGTTGTAGTAGTAATTTGTAGCGTAGTCGAATATGACATTATTGTTCAATAATGCCGTGGTCAACTCGTTGGCTTTAGTTGACGCTACTTCGATGTCCGGTAAAACGCCGCCCCCATCTTGAACTTTTCTGCCATTTCGAGTTGTGAAATCTTTAAAAGCCGTTTTCTGAACGGCATTACCGTCTTTGTCGCGGTTCCAGTAATCCAATGATTGGATACATCTTCCAGAAGGTGTGAAATAGCGACTGATAGTCACTTTCAGTTGTGTGCCGTAGGTCAGTTTCAATGGCCGTTGAACTAATCCTTTTCCAAAGCTACGTGCACCCATAACAACGGCACGATCAAGGTCTTGAAGGCCCCCTGAAACAATTTCGCTGGCGGAAGCACTGCTACCGTTGACGAGAACAACCAAGGGAATTTCTGTGTCCAGGGGCTTATTCTTCGTTTTGTACTCGCTATTGAACTTTTTGACCTTTGATTTGGTGGTAACGATCAGTTCGCCCTTATCAACAAAAAGATTGGTGACATTTATAGCCTCGGAAAGTAATCCACCAGGGTTACCCCTAAGATCCAGTATGATTTTTTCTGCACCTTGTCCTTTAAGGTCTACCAACGCGGCTTTAGTTTCGCTTGAAGCCTTTGCATTGAATTTGGACAGTACGATATAGCCCGTTTTGTCGTCTACCATTTTATAAAAAGGTACGGCATCTACATCGACCGCTCCTCTGGTAATCGTTGTGGACTTGGTCTCGCCCTGTCTTTTATAGGTGACCTCGACGGAAGTGTCGTTGGCCCCTTTTAAGAGCTCACTAGCGTTATTATCAAAGTCGGCTACATTGATATTCCCGATTTTTAAGATTTCATCGCCGGCTTTGAGTCCGGCTTTATCGGCAGGATAGCCTTGATAAGGTTCGATAATCAATAATTTATCTTCAAACGAGCGTACCAAGGCGCCAATACCCGAATATTCGCCGGCATTGTTAATGCGATAGGTCTCCACATCTTGCTCATTCAGAAATTTGGTATACGGATCCAAATCGTCGAGCATATTCTTGATGGCCGTATCCATCAGTTCGGCAGGGTTGGTCTCATCGACATAATTCATGTTCAGTTCTTTGAACAGCGTCGTAAAGATTTCAATCTGCTTCGCGATTTCGAAGAAGTCGCTTTTAATAAATCCACTGCCGGCCACAAATATGATAACCGCAAAGGCGGGGATAAGTATTTTTTTTCCTAGCATCTTTTTCATCTATGTAAAGGTTTGAAGGGTTTCAGGTTTCAAGTTTTAGGTTTTTGTAAGCGAACCTTAGACTTGGAGCAACGGAAACCTCTAGTGTTTTAATTTTTTCGATTTGTTCTTTTATGTATCGCTTTGAAACTTTTTGGGTTTTACGGAATTTTTATCCCCAAAAGATATCCCCTGGCCCCTCGCGAAGAGGGGGAAGGCCTTCGAACAAAACGTTCGACTGCAATATAACTTACTGAAAACTGATGAAATAGCCTTCTTTTTCAGTCTTTTTTCTTTTTTCTTTCCTCCTTTTTCTTTCCCGCTTCGGTCGAAACGAATTTCCGAAGCAGCCC
>RCNB010000718.1_pt1 | contig 36985 bp, 29 predicted proteins | sample 2041321 | NCBI WGS metagenome assembly RCNB01 (sample SAMN09708232, study PRJNA481090) | Marine sediment metagenome, whole genome shotgun sequencing project.
ACTTCCGATGGCATCAATCCGAAAGTAATCCGTGCTGGAAATGACAATCTTTTTCGTTCAGATATCTTTTCGAATACCATTGCCACTTTGATTGGTCAAGAAATCGAAATCTACAATACCACGGGTGCAATTGGCGCTGCAAGGGCCTGCGAATTACATAAAGGCGATTTCAAAGCCTTTGGAGAGCAGATTATGAATAATGATTATGTTATGGGTTTTAAGCCTTCTACGGATAAAATACCCTATGAAAATGCCTATCAAAAATGGAAAAACGAATTGGAACAACTACTAAAAAACAGCTAAAATGGCACTTATAGGAAACAAAGAATATTTTAAAGGAATAGGCGACATCAAATTTGAAGGAAAAGATTCTGACAACCCGTTGGCATTCAAATACTATAATCCGGAACAAGTGGTTGCCGGAAAAACGATGAGCGAGCATTTCAAATTTGCCATTGCCTACTGGCATACCTTCTGTGGTCAAGGTGCTGATCCTTTTGGGCCAGGAACCCAAAATTTCCCTTGGGACCAACCTTCAGATGCGGTAGACGCTGCCAAAGAAAAAGCTGATGCTGCATTCGAGTTTATCACTAAAATGGGTTTCGATTATTTTTGTTTTCATGATTTTGATTTGATTCAAGAGGCTTCAACCTTCGCCGGATCTGAAAAAAGATTAGCAACAATAACAGAATTTATAAAGGAGAAGAAAAAAGAATCAGGTGTAAAATTATTATGGGGTACGGCGAATTGCTTTTCAAATCCTCGTTATATGAACGGCGCATCAACCAATCCCGATTTCAATGTTTTGGCGCGTGCCGGAGGACAAATAAAGTTGGCTTTAGATGCTACTATTGCCCTTGATGGCGAAAACTATGTCTTTTGGGGTGGTCGTGAAGGGTATATGTCACTTTTGAATACGGATATGAAACGTGAATTGGACCATATGGGTAAATTCTTGGGAATGGCCCGCGACTATGCAAGAAGTCAAGGTTTCAAAGGAAATTTCTTTATTGAGCCAAAACCTATGGAACCGATGAAACATCAATATGATTTTGATTGCGCTACCGTAGTCGGATTTTTGCACCAATACGGATTACAGGATGATTTCAAACTAAATATAGAGGTCAACCATGCTACTTTGGCCAGTCACACCATGCAACATGAATTGGAAATTGCAGCCGCTCATGGTATGCTTGGAAGCGTAGATGCCAACAGAGGTGATTATCAAAATGGATGGGATACCGATCAGTTTCCGAATAACCTTACAGAGGTTACGGAGGCCATGCTGGTCTTTTTAAAAGCCGGTGGCTTACAAGGCGGCGGTGTCAATTTCGATGCGAAAATCAGAAGAAATTCTACCGATATGGACGATGTTTTCCATGCCCATATCGGAGGTGCCGATACATTTGCAAGGGCATTGATTACCGCTGATAAAATTATTTCCTCTTCAAAATACGATGAGCTTCGTACGAAACGTTACAGCTCTTTCGATTCAGCAAAAGGAAAAGATTTTGAAAATGGAAAACTCGATTTCAAAGACCTGTACGAGATTGCCAAAGAAAACGGGGAACTCGATCTACAGAGCGGTAAACAAGAACTGTTCGAGAATATTGTAAACCAGTATATATAATTTGACGGACCTCTAGATATCCTAAGAATTAAGACCTACAAGAAGGCCATCTAGTTGGTAATCCTTGTAGGTCTATTTTTTTGGTCTATTTCTACCCTAACGGGCAAAATAAACATAAAGGCCTATCACTATGAGGCAAATCGCAATACCTACCTGCTTTACGTACTTATAGGGCTCTATAGAAACTTGCTTCGTATACTTCAACTCAAACGCCTCTTTATTAGGCCATATTTTTCCAATAAGGAGCATAATCAGAGCATTTGAAACAAAAAGAATCGCCATAACATGAATGAAATGGGGATAGGCCTCAGCCTCAACAAGGGCTAAGGCTGCAGTATCGGTGACTCCCGATCCGGCGGCCTTTTCCATAGCCTCATTGACAAATAGATCTTTCAGAAAAAATTGGCTGAAGCAATATAGGACAACACCAGCTACAATACCGATTTTTGCGGCAATAGCCGGAACACGCTTGGTCAAATAACCGACTACTATTATTGTAAATATCGGTATAGTATAGATGCCGTTTACTTCTTGTAGATAGGCAAAAAGGCTTCCGGCACTAGCAATCAATGGAGCTATCAACATAGCTCCGATAGCTAATATTATCCCGAAAATCTTGCCGTATTTAACGACAGTTCGCTCGTTTGCTTCAGGATTAATATGCTGTTTGTAGATATCCAATCCAAAGAGGGTTACCGAGCTGTTCAACACACTATTAAAGGAACTCAATATGGCACCGAATAGCACCGCCACAAAAAAGCCAACCAAATATTTCGGCAGTACGGCATTGACAAGTGCAGGATAGGCCTGATCGGGTAGGTCTAATCCACCCTTAAAATATTCATAGGCTATAATACCGGGCAAAACGACGATCAGAGGCCCCAATATCTTAATAAATGAAGCCAGCAATAGTCCTTTCTGACCCTCTGCCAGGTTTTTCGCACCCAATGCACGTTGAATAATTTGTTGATTGGTACCCCAGTAAAACAAGTTTATAAGCATCATACCCGTAAAGAGGGTAGAAAAAGGCACACTGTTGGTAATCTCACCTGTAGAATCGAATTTTTCGGGATTGTTTTCATAAAGTACGCTCAAACCATCAAATACACTTCCATCGCCAATGGCCATTAAACCGAATATGGGTATTAACAAACCACCTATCAACAAGCCGATGGCATTTATACTATCAGAAACCGCTACGGCCTTTAGTCCTCCAAAGACCGCGTAGATAGAACCTATAATACCAATACCCCAAATACACATATTTAAGGCGGTACTATGCGAAACACCCAACATCTCCGGTATATCGAACATGGTACTTATGGCTAGGGCCCCTGAGTATAAGATAGTAGGTAAAAGAACGATAACATAACCCGTCAAGAACAAAGCCGAAGTAAGGGTTTTGGTGGTAACATCGTACCGGTCTTTTAAAAACTGTGGTACTGTAGTTATACCTCCTTTCAAGTATCTTGGAAGTAAAAAAATGGCGGTAACCACCATGGCAATGGCAGCCAAAGTCTCCCAAGCCATTACAACGATACCTTCGGTATAGGCTTGCCCGTTCAGTCCAACAATCTGCTCGGTTGAAAGGTTGGTCAATAAAAGTGATCCGGCAATAACCCCGGCCGTAAGGCTTCTTCCTCCAAGAAAATACCCATCTGAAGAGTTCTCATCGGTCGTTCGCGTGGCATAATATGATATTATGGCCACCAAAGCGGTAAAGCCTACAAAAGAGAATATTCCAATCATTTTATGAGTCTGGTTTGATTATGTGCGTTAAATATATCGGATTATTTGATAATAACTAAAATATCGGCCCATAATCTGATAACTTAAAAATAATACAAAAAATTTGGGCGTACTACCATTTCGTATTCAGTGAGCGAATGACTATCTCGCCCCATCATTTATGCTGTGGAAGAAAAGACATTTTATGGACTGTTTTTAAGCTTTCTGAGCGTGTTTACCTGTACAAGAATAGATAAAGAAAGTTAAGCCACTTCAGAGAATCAGTGCTCCGGATTCCGGCATGGGCTTTAAGAGCACAGTAAATGATTCCCCAACTTAATGTACTGAACTATCTCTATTATTATAATGGTGCGGGGTGGCAGTGGCTCATTTCTATAATGACGAATCGGTAGATGTTCACCTTACCACCAACCAAATTGCCGATAAGCTTTATTTAAAAGGGGAAAATAATGTAATTTTGAAGTCCCGGCTCGAACAAACCAAAATCACTAAGGCATGTGGGGGTCATTTGCCATAAGAACCGTGGATTCTTTTTGATTACATCTAACAATCATAATGTTCAAGTTTATAAATTAAACGAAAATAGTAGAAAGATGAAGCAGATTTCGATTGTATTTATGACGTTGCTTTTTTTAGTTTCCTGTAGTGCGGAAAAAAAAGAGGGCCCTATAACAATTACACCGGAAGAACTACATGCCTCCTTAGAGAAGGTTACCGAAATCATGATCCACGATATTTTCTCGCCCCCCGTGGCAAGTCGTATTTTCGTCTACCCCAATATTGCGGCCTATGAAATCATGGCACTTGAGAATGACGAGTACCTTTCGTTGGCCCAGCAGGTTCGTGATTTGACCGCCATTCCGAAACCTGATTCGAACAAGGCGATCAATTACGATGTCGCCGCTATGGTCGCCCATATGGAATTGAGCAAAAGGCTCATCTTTTCAGAGGATAGAATGGAGGCATTACGCGATAGCCTTTACAGTAATTGGGAAGGCAAAAACCCCACTTTGTTCATTGCGTCAAAAGACTATGGATTAAAAGTAGCAGATCATATCGGTGAATGGATGGATAAAGACAACTATGCCCAGACCCGTACTATGCCGAAATTCACGGTAGATTCCGATGACCCTACAAGATGGCAACCTACCCCCCCAGCCTATATGGACGGTATCGAGCCTCATTGGAACAAAATTCGACCGTTCGTAATCGATTCGGCACAACAATTCAAACCTTCGCCCCCACCGGAATTTTCTATGGAAGAAGGTTCCGATTTCTATAAAGAATTGAAAGAAGTCTACGATATCAGTAATCAGATTACCGAAAAGGGCGATACATCGGAAGAGATTCAGATAGCTCAATTCTGGGACTGTAACCCCTATGTTTCGGTAACGCGGGGCCATTTGATGTTCGCGACCAAAAAAATCACGCCAGGTGCCCACTGGATGGGCATTACCAAAATTGCCGCTGTGAAAACTGATAGCGATTTTGATAAAACCTTATATGCGTACACCAAGGCATCGATCGCCATGGCCGATGCCTTTATCAGTTGCTGGGACGAGAAGTACCGAAGTAACCTTATTCGCCCTGAAACCTTGATCAACCAACATATTGACGACAGTTGGAAACCAGTTTTACAGACCCCTCCTTTTCCTGAATATACCAGCGGACATAGTGTGGTTTCCGGGGCAGCTTCCATCGCCCTGACCGATGTTTTCGGAGATAATTTTGCATTCGACGACGATACCGAAGTACCTTACGGGCTACCAATAAGAACTTTCAAGTCGTTTAGCCAGGCCGCTGATGAAGCTGCTATCAGCAGAATGTACGGAGGTATTCATTACCGTGCCGCTGTAGAAGTAGGTGTGAAACAGGGACGCGACCTCGGTAAATTTGTAATCGATAACTTAAAAATGACAGCTGCCGTAAGAATGGCCGTAAACGAACATTAAGCAAATGCGAAGAAAAATAGGCCTATTCTTGGGAGTTACACTCATCGGACCACTATTTTGGTATTTATTTATTAAGCCCCACGACTATGTTGTTCGATTTAAGACGAAGCTTTCTCCAGCGGAAAAATCTCGTTTACAAGCAGGTAAAACAACAAAAGGGTTACGTGCCATTTATAACGGCAATTACATTACCTCAGATCGGGCGTGGCACGTACTTCTTGAATATGCGGAAGAAAATAAAACCTCCATTACAAAAAACTATTGGAAATTTTCCACACCAACCCGAATATGGGCGGTAATGAACTAGAATGGGAAGCCGAGGTTTTTATCCCCTTAAAAAGTGGTACACCGAATAATTACAAAAAGAACAAAAACTTATAAATCTGCCCTTGAAAAATCTATCAGGTTATCTTTTACCAATTTTTATTTTATGTAGCTGTGCTAATCACGGGCAATTGACTTGCGTGGTCAAACTTCCAAAAGATTTAAAGGAAAGTTCAGGACTGGTTACTTATACAGAGAATACTGCCTGGGGTATAGAAGACAGCGGTAACCAAGACAATATTTACAAAATTAATTTTGAGGGAGAAATCCTAAAGGTGCTAGAAGTAAAAAATGCCAAAAACAAAGACTGGGAAGACCTGACCAAAGATGCCAAAGGAAATCTATATATCGGCGATTTTGGAAACAATGAAAACCGCCGGAAAGACCTTACCATTTATAAACTTCCGAATCCGGAAACGGAATCGGGTGATAAAATAGATGCCGAAAAAATCACCTTCAGGTATCCCGAGCAGAAAGACTTCCCTCCAAGTAAAAAAAAATTGGTTTTCGATTCCGAAGCTTTTTTTCACCACAACAATCATCTTTATATTTTCACAAAGAATAGAGCTCATCCTTTTACTGGAGAAACTTGGGTGTATAAGGTTCCGGATAAAAAGGGGGATTATAAAGCTGAATTTATTGGAAGGTTAAAAACCTGCGAAGATTGGGACACCTGTAGAGTGACCTCAGCGGATATTTCTAAAGATGGAAAAACAATTGTTTTATTGGGATATGGAAAACTTTGGGTCATCACTGATTTTTCAAAGGATAATATTGTACAAGGCAAGCTTCGTGAGATCGATTTAGGCCTACGCACGCAGTTGGAATCCGTTTGTTTTATCGACAAAAAAACGCTTCTGTTGTCAGATGAAGAAAATAGTAAGCAAGGAAGGAATCTATATTTGTTTGAACTGAATTAGTCTTAAAAGATTACCGCCTCAGCGAGAATGACAAAACCACAACATTAAAACCCGAAACCTACCCCAAAAGCAAAGCGAAGTCCGTCTGCACTATTGAAAAGCGCCACTCTTGCGCTCATGATATCAACAGCATTTAAAAAGAAGCCCCCACCGTAAGAGGTATGCCAAACGTTTGAAGGATTATCGGGCAACCAGACCCTGCCATAGTCGAAACCGCCGTAAAAACCCATCGAGAAAGGTAATAGCTGCGTTCGTATCTTTTTGAGACTGTAGCGTATATCCGTGTTCTGATAGTACGATTTTTTACCGGTAAAACGCTGGTTTCGGAATCCTCTTAATCCGTCGATGCCCCCAATACTAGCGGCTTGGTAGAATTCATATCCGTCACCAATATTGAAATGGGCTTTCCACTTGGTAGCCAACACCAATCTACCGTTCGGTACCAATTTATACCCAAAGGATAGGCTCGGCACGACATAGCCAAAACTGTCTCCCTTATCGAGGTTGTTTTTGAGGCCTACCTGAAGGGAAGTTGACATTCCCATGGTCGGAAAGGCTAAATTATCGGAATTCGTATACGAATATTCAGCATCTAGGCCAATAAACTTTTTTGAAGTCTCCTCGCCATTTTGCTGATAAAATGTATTGATAAATCGGCCCTCCGTTTCTTCCACCTCTATCGATTCGTAAGCGATGCCAGTTTTCAGCTTTGCTCCTAATTGGCCCCTCCAGACCAGAGACGGGGCAACTTTTATCGTCTGTAATTTGACCCTATTATAATCTAAATCGAGGTCATCATCAAAATTCGGCGTTTCATTCCCGAACCCGAAAAAATTGATGGCAAAATTCGGGCTTGTAAAACGGGCGGCCATTTCGAGGTTCCATTTTCCGAACACATTGGCGAATTCTCCGCTATAACCTAATACGACACCACTGGTCGCAAAATAGAAAGCGGCAGCAACTTTATGCTGCTGGGTAAACGGGTTTTGACGAAAACCGTTATAGGTATAGGTATCGCTTACCCCGACCCTCAGCCCATCATCAGGGTTGTAACCAAGGGTCGGAGTAATCATGTTCGTACTACTTTTAAACTTCATTGGCCGGTACGTATTCACCTCATAATTGTCTGTCAATCGTACCTTAGCTCTGGAGATATCTTCGAATGTATTCTTTTTTGATTTGTAGTCGTAAATGTATGTTGCCTTACCTTCGCCTACCTCATAAATGTCATTATTTTGGCCTCCGATCAAACGCACTTTTATTTTACTTTTCTGCGTTCCCTTTACCACGAATCGATCATCATCATCTAAGCCATAGACCCAAATTTCTTTGGTGACACCAGATTCGAATTTTCTTTTAAAAAACCGTCTTTTCTTTTCACCATCGATAATTCGATAGGCGTTCACTTCAACATACTTATCGCCATGTTCGATTTCAAACCAATCATCTTTATCGGTGCCGGCAACTACGGCATATTCATTTAGTATGCCATAATATTCCGATGCTATTTTTTCAATGTCTCCAATACGAGAGAGAAGCTTTCTTTTTATTTCGTCGACCGTCGTATCGCGCACTTCTTCCGGGAAAAACTTAAAGGCGCTATCAATAACTTCAGAGGTCAGGTTCTCCTTTATATACCTAGCTTGTTTCAACCATTCGTCTATATCAACCTCATTGAGTAATGCGATGTCGAGCACATAGGTTTTAGGGGAGGAATTAAAACCCTTGACATTTCTTATTTCTTCATGGAATCCTTCCATAAGCTTTAGTCCGGGTACTAAACGCGTTGCCAAGTTCATAAAAAAGCCGTCACCCATTTCGGAAAACGCTTGATCACGATCTCTGGGTACAGGTCGATAGGTTATCTTCTTAGACCCTTTTTTCTTAAATTCGGCCCACCGCCATTGATCTATATGACGATCCCAATCACCTATCACCATATCGAATAATCGGGAACGCAGGTATAAAGGGGCATCGACCTCGTATTTTTCGTCGTCACGCAAATTTTCGAACATATCAACCGTGCCTTTTAGCTCATCGCTGTAGCCATAACTTCCCAAATCACCGTGACCATCGCCCGTATGTTCTTCAATCATATAAAGTGCGTTCCCGAAACCTTCGTTAAAGTCTTCAAGTGCTGACTGTTTTGGCACATAGTATAAAACGGGGTTAGTATGGTAAACTCCTATGGCATCGGACAAGGGCCCGATAGTAAATGGCGCGTATGGGTGGGAGCCCGTATAAAAATCCAAAAGAAATTCCTGCAAATAGGTATCCTCCAAATCATCCATAATAAATTGCTTTTGAAATACCATGGACTGTAAATATAGTTCCGAGACCTTGCGCAAGGCCCGCATTACATATTCCTTACCATTTGAGTGACGTAATCGCAGTGATTTCGACTGGTGGCCCCCACCCATTCGGACAGGCTTCAAACCACCAAAGAGCGTATCTAAGTTAACTGTTGGCGCAGTCACCTCCGTACCGTAATACTTCCGATAGCGTTCTCCCCAGAGGGTTTTGAAAAATCCGCTTTTGTCGATTTCCTCTTGGGAATAAATAGATGCAGAAGCTTCTGCAGGAAACGATGTTTCATACTTGTTTTTATTAATACCCCTATCGGGGGATAAGACCTGTGCGGTATATAAAAAATCCTCGTCTTTTGAATCGTCATTTACGCCGTAATAGCGCACCCTTGAAGAACCGTCAACATAAACTTCTAGGGTAGCGTAACCCATTTGGCCCGTTGAGAACTTGCTGCCGTTCAACAGTCTTGTCACCCCCTTTTTAGCTCCGGAACCGCTTACGATTTGAGGCGTATTCTGCTCAACAATGTACTGTAGCGTATGCTCGTGGCCAGATGTAAAAATGACCTTATCGGAATATTGCGCCAAGGTCACCACACGTTGTTGCAAGTCGGTATATAGCTTGTTCTGAATATCGGCGTTCGAAGCACCCGAAGTTCGACGTAACACATTCACAAATGTGCCTAATATAGGCAAGGGGCCTATATTGCCTTTGGGATAAAAATGTTGACGAAACGAATATTGCCCCCCATGTGGCCCGTAAGTGAACATAGGGTGGTGCATGGCGATGATGGTCGTTCGCTGTCTATTGTCCTTGATTTTGTCTTCCAATTCGAGTAGAAATGCGCTACGGCTTTTGATATCGCATTTATCATTAATATCAGGCCGCTTGTCCCAATTGGTCAAGTACCACTCCGTATCTATGGCAATAATCACCACATTATCATTGACCTCTATGGTTTCTATAGGGCAACCATCCTCAGGAAAAAAAACATCTTTGCTATCGAGTTCTTTTTGAATATACTTTTGCTCGCGTTCAAGGCCTATTACGCCTTCGGTATACCAATCATGATTTCCTGGTATGAACAAGGGCTTTCCTTTAAAATTTTTCAAGGTCTTGAGTTGGGCATCCAAATCGTTCTTGGCGTTTCGATAGGCAACCGTAGAATCTTTGGGATCTGGCATACCAGCAGGATATATATTATCCCCCAGAAAAATTGCCGTACTATTTTCATCGGCTTTGTCGAGTTTAGCCTTGAAAATTTTTAGTGCATCGTTCATTCCATTTATGGGAGAAAGACCCGCGTCACCAATGAGATAAAAAGTATGTGACACGTCTTTGGTTGTCTGAATGTCTACCGCATCTTTTTCGTTTTCGTATTTAGTCTTATAAGTGGCACAGCCTGTAAACAACACAATGAATGCAATCAACGCAAAATGTTTACGTATAAGGATACTATTCATTCTTAATATTTCGTATTTTGGAACCATAAACCTTTGCATATGTCCGATTTACTATCGAAAACTGAAGATTTTGTTACTGATTTGCTCGCCAATGATTTGGATAAAAATTTTTTATATCATAACCTTAGGCACACTCAAAGAGTAGTTAAAAGTACTAAAGAATTGTTGGATTCACATGACCTGAACGATAAAGAAAATGAAGCGATTACTCTAGCGGCTTGGTTTCACGACACAGGGTATACCAAAGGGGCAGAAAACCACGAAGCTTCTAGCTGTGTTATTGCCAAGCAGTTCTTAGAAGAAAAGAAATATGAAAAGAAAGGCATCGAAAGGGTATGCAGTCTTATCATGGCCACCCTACGCACTTACAATCCCAAAAATTTATCGGAAGAAATTATCAGAGACGCAGATGCCTCTCATCTGGGGCAATCGAGCTATTCGGACACCTCTGAAATGTTACGCGAAGAACTTTCATTGCTGGGCACTGCAGAAATGTCTTCAAAGGAATGGCGCAAGGCCAATATCAAAATGTACCAGACCGAACATCGTTTTTATACCCACTACGCCAAAGAAAATTGGCAAGAAGGAAAGGATAAAAACCTTAGAAAGCTGGTCAAAAACCTTAAAAAGCAAAAAAATACTAGAAGAAAAGAAGAAATCAAAGTAGAACTCAAAAACCAAAGCCCTGATCGGGGCATACAGACATTGTTTCGAGTTACCCTAAAAAATCATTTGACCCTAAGCGATATCGCCGATACAAAAGCGAATATTTTACTCTCGGTAAATGCTATCATTATTTCAGTTGCCCTATCGAATCTCATCCCGAAATTAGACAACCCTTCCAATGCGTACCTAATCTATCCTACAATAATATTTATAGTCTTTAGCGTTGCTTCTATGATTATGGCCGTGGTCGCCACACGACCCAATATTACTAGGGGTACGTTCTCGAAAGAAGATGTTAAAAACAAGAAAGTAAATCTATTGTTTTTTGGCAACTTTCATAAAATGAGCCTAGGGGAATACGAATGGGCCATACAAGAATTGGTGAAAACGAAAGAATTTATCTATTCGTCATTGACCAAAGATCTTTATTTTTTGGGTTTGGTCTTGAACAGAAAATACAATATTCTTCGGTGGACCTATACCGTTTTTATGATAGGAATAATATTCTCGGTAATCGCATTCTTTGTAGCATTGAAATTTTTCGGCCCCGATAGGGTTCTAGAACTGCCTACATAAGTAGGTCAAATATCCAAGGTTTTGGGAAAGAGCTGCCCTATTTAGTCTAGTTGGCATTGACTTTAAGCAAATAGTTCAAAGTAAACGAAGCATTTATTAGTATAATTTTTTTTAAATATAGGCAAACAATTGATATATCAATTGTTTGCCTATATTTGTTCTAGAAATGAATCTTAATGAGCCAAAGAAATATAGAAGAAGTAATTCTTTTTCAAATCGATAAGACCAGTAAGACGTCTAAACAGTATTCCCAAAAAGAATTTGACAAGGCAAATTTGGGCATTACCGTAGAGCAATGGATTTTGTTGAAAATCATTCAAGAGGCTAAACAATTATCGCAAAAAGAACTAGCAGTCAAATCGTTACGAGATCCCGCATCAATCACGAGAACGCTCGACCTTTTAGAGAAAAAGCAATTTATTACTAGAAACCCGATACCCGATAACAGAAGGCAATATAATATAACGCTTACCATAAAAGGCTTAGCTTTTGTAGCCGAGCATCTAAAAATGGTAAAGTCGCACAGAAAAAGGAGCATATCGGGATTTTCCCAAAAGGAATTAGAGACCCTCACAGCGATGCTTGAGCGAATACAAAAGAATATGAGTTGATTTTTTTTCGACTATTACTTGATATATCAATTATTGACTATAATCAAAATTATGAAGAAGAGACTACAACATACATTGTTTTTCGGAATATATCTATTGTCGTTTTCAGCCTGCGAAGCACAGGTGCAGAAAACAAAAACCCTAGGCAAAAAAGAAATGGAGGTACAATGGTACTTTAAGCACAGTCGCATATTTTTTACGATGAGTGCCCCGACCAATGGATGGGTTACCATAGGCTTCAACACCACTGAAAAAATGACCAATACCTACCTCTTGATGGGTCGTGTTATAAAACATAAGGCAGAAGTAGTTGAATACTATACGATTGCCCCCGGCAACTATAAACGGATATGGACACTTGATGGCGAAATACAGGTGCAAGATATTAATGGATATCAGAAAGCCAATACATCAGTATTACAGTTCTCACTTCCTATGGAAGCGGTCGGTAACTATCAAAAAGACTTATCCCCAGGCAGTAGATATATTATGACAATGGCCTATAGCCAAGAAGATGATTTTCAGCACCATTCCACCATGCGTACTTCAATTAATGTCGAACTCTAAAACAAGGCTTATGTAACATAAAGAATCAAGAAATTTACGCCGTGCCGAAAAGGCATGGCTCTAAGAAAAAATTTAAATATTCACTACTAAAAAAATAAAAATGGAACTACTAAAATCGATCAGCTTCTGCTGCATCTTAATGACAACCATAGGCGGCATTGCCCAATCAAAAGACCACAAAGCTATAAACGAAGCCATAGCCGTTTTCTCGAAAGCAGGCGACAAAAATGATTACAATAAACTGAATGACTGTCTAGACGATAATTACCGTATTGTTATGAATCGTCTTTTTGGAAGTAAGGAGGTCAGCATAATGCCGAAATCCGTTTATCTAGAAAAAATTAAGAGTAAGGAGTTCGGCGGTGATAAACGAAAACTAGCTATTGAAGATCTGGTGATCAACGGCTCAACAGCAATGGCTAAGGTCACTTTTAACGGTGAAAAAATGAAGACGGTTTCATTGATAACTTTAGTAAAAAATGAAAAAGGCCAATGGAAACTAGTAAGTGATGTGCCTGTCGTCATTTAACTTGACGGCATAAAAAAGGTTCGGCGTTGGCCGAACCTTTTCAAACACTTAAATTTTCTTTTTACAATGCCGCATCGATTGCATCGGTATACACCTTCTTAGGGGAAACACCGACTTGTCTATTTACGATTTCACCACCTTTGAAAACCAAAACAGTAGGTATATTTCGAACCCCGTATTTGGCCGCGAATTCTTGGTTTGCATCTACATCAACTTTGCCGACGACGGCCTTGCCTTCGTATTCGTTGCTGACCTCATCAATTATAGGACCGACCATTCTACAAGGGCCGCACCATGCCGCCCAAAAATCTACTACAACGGGTTTATCACTTTTTAAGACCACTTCATCAAAAGTTGCGTCTGTTATTTCTAATGCCATTTTATTTATTTTATTGGATTACGCAAATTTAGTCAAATATTCGGCTCTTTTCTTACTCCATTTAGATTCGTTTTGACTATGGCAGTATCACAGGAATTTATGCGTCCTTGAGAGTTGATTCGCCATAGGCAGAATACGCATGAATTTAAAAGTTCCATCCCTCTTCTGGGGAGGGTTAGAAAGGGGGCTTAATTCAACTTATAATGTACTTCGCTCTCTTCCAAAGTAGCCAAAAGCTCGCTCGAAATCTGTACTTTTTGCTTCCTGCTTGACAAATTGACCTTTATCTCCTCCTCCATTTCATAGATAACAAAGTTCAAGAGGTGATTGCCTTTGTGGGAAACCAACGTATCTTTCAATTGATTGATGTTCTCTTCTCTTAACTCGTCGATGTTCAGTTTAATAGTGAGTTTTTTGGCGTAGGTCTCCATAACATCCTGCAATAACATAAAGCTATTGAACTGCATTCTAGGATCGCCTTTTTTGCCAGTATCTCGATTGACCCATCCTTCACGAACGAATACCTTGACATAAGCGAAAGAATTGATCATCAAAAAATGGCGGAACTTTAAATATTCCTCCCCAAAAATCCGAAACTCGTACGATTCGGTATAATCTTCCATCGTAAAGGCCGCCCAGCCTTTACCATTTTTGGCAGTTCGGTGCTGAACATCGGTGATAACCCCAGCTAACGCCAGTTCGCGGTTGACATAGTTGCCCAATTCGTTGGCAAAAGAAACACTAGCATTACAGAAGGCATTGATTTCAGTCTTGAAATCATCGAGCGGATGTCCGGAAATATAAATACCAACCACTTCTTTTTCACGACGGAGTTTTTCCATCGTACCCCATTCTTCACAAGGGGGAACAACAGGTTCAGGAATCTGCACTTCACTTGCATCGCCGAATAGACTTACTTGGGAAGAATTTTCGTTCTCCTGAAATTTAGCTCCATATTTATTTACTTTTTCCAAAAATGTTATGCCATCGCCTTCATCATGAAAATATTGCGCGCGGTGTGCGGCGCCAAACGAATCGAAACCACCTGCAACGGCAAGGTTTTCAAAGGATCTTTTATTGGCCGCACGTAAATCGATGCGTTTGGCCATATCGAAGACCGATTTAAAATTGCCTTCTTTTTTTCTGTTCTCAACAATGGTCTCCACAGCCGAGCGGCCTACACCTTTGATGGCGCCCATACCAAAACGCACCGCCCCAACTGCATTTACGGCAAACTTGTAGTACGATTCATTAACATCAGGCCCTAGAACTTCAAGCCCCATACGTTTACATTCCTCCATAAAAAAGGTGACCTGCTTGATGTCGTTCATATTATTGCTCAAGACAGCTGCCATATATTCAGCAGGATAGTGGGCTTTTAGATAGGCTGTCTGATAGGCGATGTAGGCATAACAGGTAGAGTGACTTTTGTTGAAGGCATAAGCGGCGAACGCTTCCCAATCTTTCCAGATTTTCTCTAAGGTTTCGGTAGGATGCCCATTGGCTTCTCCACCCTCCAAAAACTGCGGTTTCATTTTTTGCAGTACCGCAAAAATCTTCTTGCCCATCGCCTTACGCAGTACATCCGCATCACCTTTGGAGAATCCCGCTAATTTTTGGGAAAGCAACATCACCTGTTCTTGGTAGACCGTAATTCCGTACGTTTCTTTCAAGTACTCCTCCATATCAGGCAGGTCGTATTTGATTTCTGCCATTCCGTTTTTACGCTGGATAAAGTCCGGAATATATTCCATTGGCCCGGGGCGATACAAGGCGTTCATCGCAATGAGATCATCAAAAACGGAAGGTTTCAGATCTTTCATATGCTTTTGCATCCCGGGGGATTCATATTGAAAAATACCTACTGTATCTCCTCTCTTAAAAAGTTCATACGTTTTTTCATCATCCAACGGAAAATCATCGGGCACCAATTCGATACCGTGCTTGGCCTTTACGATTTTTACGGTATCCTTAATTAAGGTCAAGGTTTTTAATCCCAAGAAATCCATTTTCAAAAGACCGGCACTTTCTACAACGGAGTTATCGAATTGCGTAACGTACAGGTCAGAATCTTTGGCCGTCGCAACAGGAACGAAATTTGTGATGTCATCGGGTGTAATGATTACACCACAGGCATGTATGCCTGTATTACGAAGTGAGCCTTCGAGCACACGCGCCATTTTTAAGGTCTGGGCTTCTAAATCATCGCCTTCGGAAATATTCAAAAGTTCATTCACTTTTTCCAAATCGTCGGAACGGAACTTCTTTTTCAACTCCGCTTCGGGAACATCGAATATTTTGCTCAGTTTCGACATCGTCGGAATCAACTTGGCGATACGATCAGCATCGTTCAGTGGCAGATCTAATACCCGGGCCGTATCGCGAATCGACGATTTGGCGGCCATCGTTCCGTAGGTAATAATCTGTGCCACTTGATTGGAACCATATTTATTGATTACATAATCCATTACTCTACCCCTGCCCTCATCATCAAAATCGATATCGATATCCGGCATCGAGACCCGATCCGGATTCAAGAACCGCTCAAAAAGCAAGTCGTACTTCAGTGGGTCTATATTGGTAATCTTTAGACAATAGGCAACCACAGATCCAGCAGCTGAACCCCTACCCGGTCCCACGGAAACATCCATATTTCGAGCTTCGCGGATAAAATCCTCAACAATTAAAAAGTAACCGGGATACCCAGAATTCTCAATGGTCTTTAACTCAAAATCGATACGCTCTTCGATTTCCGGGGTGATTTCGTCGTAGCGTTTTTTGGCGCCTTCATACGTAATATGCCGTAGATACACATTTTCGCCCCGTTTACCACCATCGCCCTCATCTTCGGCAATCTTAAATTCTGACGGAATATCAAATTTTGGCAAGAGCACATCACGAGCTAGTTCAAAGGATTCAATCTTGTCGACGATTTCCTGAACGTTCAAAATGGCCTGGGGCACATCTTTAAACAATTCTTTCATCTCGTCTTGAGACTTAAAATAATATTCTTGATTGGGAAGCCCGTATCGGTACCCACGACCTCGACCGATTGGGGTAGCCTGTTTTTCACCATCCTTTACACAGAGTAGAATATCGTGTGCATCAGCATCTTCTTTGGCGCAATAATAGGTGTTGTTGGAGGCTACTAATTTCACCTTATGCTTCTGGGAGAATTGCAACAGTACTTGGTTGACACGGTCTTCGTCTTCTTGTCCGTGCCGCATTATCTCGATATAGAGGTCGTCACCAAACTGTTCTTTCCACCACATCAATGCCTCTTCAGCTTGATTTTCACCAACGTTCAACACTTTTCCAGGGACTTCACCATACAAATTTCCGGTCAGGACGACAATATCTTCTTTGTATTGTTGAATAATTTTCTTATCGATTCGCGGTACATAATAAAATCCATCGGTATAAGCTATAGAAGACATTTTGGCCAAGTTATGATAGCCCTTTTTATTCTTCGCCAACAGCACGATCTGATAGCCGTTATCTTTTACGCTTTTGTTGGTGTGGTCTTCGCAGACAAAAAATTCACAGCCGAGGATTGGGATAATTTCATGTTCTAGAGAGACCTCATTATTCTCCTCGGCCTCTGCATTCCGCTTTTTTACTTCCGCATTATGCGCTTTTACCTCCTTTACAAAATGGAAGGCACCCATCATATTCGCATGGTCGGTAATCGCAACGGCAGACATTTGGTTATCGGCAGCAGATTTGACCAGATTCTTTACGTTAATAGTAGACTGCAGGACAGAAAATTGGGAATGGTTATGCAGATGCATGAACTGTGCATCTTCCAAGGTTTTGATGTTTTCCTTGATTTCTTCTTGGGAAACTCCACCCGTATCCTTCTCCCAAAGTGCATCAGCAATCTTTTTTGATGCTTTTTTAAGATTGATATGATTTAAACCGATTAGTGCGATTTCCCGTGGATTCGCTTCGGTAAAATTTTGAAAGTAGTCGGGCTGAGCGTCTAGTTTTTCTGCTGGGTAATGTTTCCTCCGTATCAATTCCATAAAGCAACGTGTGGTCGCCTCTACATCAGCGGTCGCATTATGGGCCTCGGCAAAAGGTGCCTTAAAAAGATACTCGTGAAGTTCAGTCAAGGTAGGAAGCTTGAATTTTCCACCACGACCTCCGGGAATTTGGCAAAGAGAAGCAGTTTCTTCGGTACATGTATCCAATACAGGCAATTCCTGTAACGGATTTTCCAATTCCAGTCGGTGAAACTCCGCCCCCATTATATTCAAGTCAAATGCAACGTTCTGACCGACAATGAATTTAGTTTTCGCCATGGCGGCATTGAACTTTTCAAGAACATCTGCCAAAGGGATACCCTTTTGTACCGCCAATTCGGTTGAAATACCATGTATCTGCTCGGCATCATAGGGTATATTGAACCCATCGGGCTGTACCAGATAATCTTGATGCTCGACTAGGTTCCCCATCGCATCATGCAACTGCCATGCAATCTGAATACAGCGCGGCCAGTTATCGGTATCTGTAATTGGGGCATTCCAACGTTTGGGAAGTCCGGTGGTTTCGGTGTCGAAGATTAGGTACATAGAATTTATTCTGTCTGTTCGAGCGCAGTCAAAAACTGCTTAAATAAGTACCGTTAAAAATACATAAAAGAGGTAGTTTGAAAAAAGGGAATTGTTAGTAGTTATTAACTTCATTCTAGGTGCCATTCTGAAAGTCCAGAATAGGAATAGTCGGTTATAGTACTATCTTAGTTAATCTAAATAAAAGGCTATAACAAATGAACTTATTCCAAAAAAGCATTTGTGTCGCAATTTTTTTTTCGATTACAGTAAACGGCCAAAACAACAATCGTCAGGCAGCTTTTTACAACATCGCAACGGGTGCCCTAATAGGAGGGCTAGGAGCTTTAATCAACAAAAAACAAGATCAAAACTTAGGTCATGTCTTGTTAAAAGGAATAGGGCAAGGCGCCCTAGGAGGTTATATCGTATTTGAAAGCAAGCGCATGGTACGTAAATTTGCCGATACTGGGAACTACGCTTATGTTTGGCCTTCAAAGATCATCAACTCGGCGGGCAACTCCGTCATTCTGAATGCTGCCTCGAACGTGAACCTTTGGGAACGCTACTATATGAACATAGGTTTTGTACATTTTCAATATGATATTAAGGCGGAGAAAAATCTTAAAATCCGTTTATTACCCTATTCATTGGTGAGTGCCGCCTACGGCTTCACCCAAGGAAGGTTTGATGCAAGAAGAACCCTTTACACAGGACAGTTCTTTTTTGTGTCTAATGATATCTCTGATGAATTTCGCGGTGTGACTTTTGCCAACCATATCATGTTGAGCAAGACCTTATATGAGTTTAGAAAAAATACGATTGCGCATGAAATTATTCACAGCTATCAGTACGAAGGGCTTATGGGGTCGAACGCTTTTTTTATTAACATTTCGAAACCGTTGAACGAGACGAAATTCTTCGGCAAAAAATATGGAGATATTTTTTATACCGACTGGAATGGGTTAATTTCAGGGGCAATTCATGGTGCGCATCTTTTATTTAATGTACCTTACGCCGATAGATTTTATGAAAAAGAAGCCGCTTATTATTCACTACCGGAATAATAAATAGGTTTCAAGAGAAAGGCTTTATGAAGAACATTTATCTCATAATTCTATCTTGCATACTACTCTTAGGATGTTACGAAGAAGATGTTGATGTGCCCTTGCCTGCAGAAGAGCGACTTATATTGGGCAATTGGGAAGGTTCTAGGGCATTTTTGATTTTCAAAGATGGATCGGAAGCTCTATGGGATAAAAATAGATGTGTAGGCCATCTAATGGATTTTTATGAAGACGGAAGACTTTGGTATTTTGATTACATGAGAAACCCTGCCCTCGATAATAGTTGCGTAGAAAACCAAAAAATAAAACAAGACAGTCGCTGGAAAAGAATCTCTAAAGGCAATTACGAATTTGCACATTTTAGAGAAATAGATAACTCTGAATTGATTGTGAACCCAGATTTAATAGAGTTTAAAGGTTCGAACAGTGAGGGCAGAACTATGACTATACACTATAGCACTCCCCCGGAAAACGTTACCCAAGATGTAGTATCATACTATATTATATTTAATAAAAAATAGTACCCCGTTAATTTCAACTTTATATAATAATTCAAACAAAGCACAAGTGAATACGTATATCAAATTAATTAAGAGGGTCTTTTATGCATTACTCATAACTTTCGGACTATTACCCTCGTTTATGGCCAATGCTCAAAACAAAGAACAAAAACAACTCAATTTCATCATCATCTTCGCCGATGACCTAGGCTATGGAGATTTAGGCGTATATGGCCACCCGACTATCACAACACCGCATTTAGACCGTATGGCCAACGAAGGCCAGAAATGGACCAATTTTTATGCCGGGGCAAGCGTTTGCACCCCGAGCAGGGCAGCATTGTTAACGGGCAGGCTTCCGGTGCGCAGCGGTATGGCGAGCAACAAATCAAGAGTGCTTTTTCCCAACTCAAAAAACGGGCTTCCGGCTAAGGAAATAACACTGGCAGAGCAGTTAAAAAAAGTGGGGTACAACACGGCCTGCATCGGCAAATGGCATTTAGGGCACAAAGAACAATATCTCCCGACAAATAATGGCTTTGATTACTATTTCGGCATTCCGTATTCCAATGATATGGATAAGCTTCCGGGAGAAGAATATTGGGACTATTGGAAGCGGCCTAACGATAGTATCAAGACCGAACATTTTAATGTTCCTCTTTTTCGTAACACAGAAATCATTGAGCGACCCGCAAATCAGAATACGATTACCACCAGGTATTCAGACGAGGCAGTTTCTTATATCAAAGAAAATAAGGATAAGCCTTTCTTCGTGTATTTAGCACATAACCTACCCCACATTCCCCTTTTTGCCTCGAAGGCCTTCTTAGGTAAAAGCAAGCGTGGTCTTTATGGCGACGTCTTGGAAGAAATCGATAATGGCGTTGGAAAAATTTTGAAGACTTTGAAAGAAGAAGGTCTCGCCGAAAACACCATAGTTGTTTTCACCTCCGATAACGGCCCATGGCTTCCTTTCAAACTCAATGGCGGCAGTGCAGGACTCTTGAGGGCCGGAAAGGGTAGTACCTGGGAAGGCGGTATGCGCGAACCGGGTATCTTCTGGTCTCCGGGTAAAATACAACCTGGCGTTGTCACCGATTTGGGTTCTACCATGGATCTGTTTACTACATTCAGCAAACTAGCGGGAGTAGAAATCCCCAAAGATCGCATTGTTGACGGGGTCGATTTGAGTGCCACCCTGTTCGAAGGAAATGAAAGCCCCCGAAAAGAAATGTTCTATTACAGGGGAACCGAACTTTTTGCCGTACGATTGGGCGATTACAAAGCACATTTCATAACGCAAGGGGTCTATGGGCAATTTGGAGAACGCGAAGAACATGCAACTCCTATTCTCTATAATCTGAGTGAAGACCCGGGAGAACAATTCGATATTGCTGCGGAGCATCCTGAAATTCTTGAACAAATCAATGCGCTAGTGACCCAACATCAGTCAAAATTGGTTCGGGGCAAAGATCAATTGGCAGATCGAGAATAAGCTTCTCCTCGCCCCTCCAAAAGAGGGGAATTCCAATTTTGTTTCTTGTCAAATCATTTGTTCTATTACTGACCTAAACAATTTATATGTTTATATTGTGCATTTCAATAAATGAGGTATCTTTGCCGTCCTTTTAAAGGACAAAAGAATTAATAATCAGGGTCGGGCACCCTACAAATTAATGTGATATGCCAGTTAAAATTAGATTACAGAGACACGGTAAAAAAGGAACTATTGGGTAGTTGCTGCCGATAGCCGTGCAAAACGAGATGGTAAATTTTTGGAGAAATTGGGCACCTATAACCCAAACACCAACCCCGCCACCATCAACCTCAACATTGACAACACCGTACAATGGTTACAGAACGGGGCACAACCCACAGATACAGCACGCGCTATACTTTCGTATAGAGGTGTCATGTTAAAACACCATTTATTAGGTGGCCTTCGCAAAGGTGCATTGACCGAAGAACAAGTCGAAGAAAAATTCAACGCTTGGTTGGAAGAGAAGGAAGGTACGATCGCTTCTAAAGTAAGCGGACTTGACAAAGACAAGGAGAAAGTAAAAGCTGAGGCTTTAAAAGCTGAAAAAGAGGTTAACGATAAACGTGCTTTAGCAGCAGCCGAAGCTGAATTGCCCGAGACTCCAGAAGGTGAAATCGCCGAAGCTGAAGTTGAAGTAGTTGCCGAAGTCGCAACCGAAGCGGCCGCTGAGCCTGCCGAAGCTGTAAAGGCTCCTGAAGTCGAAGCCACTATAGAAGAAGTTGTTGAAACTCCAGAAGCTCCTGTTGTAGAAAAAGAAGAAATCAAAGCTGACGAAGTAAAAGAAGAGGCACCTGCTGTCGAAGAGGTTGTTGCAGAAGAAGTTGAAAAAAAAGCCGAAGATAAGTCTTCATCAAAGGAAGCATAAGCAAGTTCAGAAACGATGAACAAAGATGAGTGTTTCTACCTCGGTAAAATCGTTTCAAAATATAGTTATAAGGGCGAGGTACTCGTAAAAATCGATACCGACGAGCCCGAAATTTACGAAAAAATGGAATCAGTTTTTATCGCTATGAAAGGTGGTAATCTGGTTCCATTTTTTATTGATCGATGCCGTTTGCACAAGTCAAACCTGTTGCGTATCGATTTCGAGGAAGTCAAAGATGAATCCGCAGCAGACCGTATCATGCGACACGATATTTACCTTCCGCTATCTTCTCTACCCAAATTGGATGGTGACAAGTTCTATTTTCACGAAATTATTGGCTTTACGGTACAAGATGCCGTTCATGGAAATATCGGAACCATCTCAGGTGTAAACGATACCACTTCACAAGCTATTTTCGAAGTAGAAAAAAATGGAAAGCAATTGCTTATTCCAATGACAGATGAAATTTTGACCAAAGTAGATCGTGAGAAAAAAACTATTTACGTAAGTACGCCTGATGGGCTGGTTGAACTTTATTTTGATTAGCTTCCAAAGCTACGGACCCGACTCAATTCCGTTACTTCAAAGCTACCTCACAATACGCCAGACATTTCTTTACCTCTTCGACGGGATTGGAACCTTCAGGTATTTCATATTCCAACTCAATGGTTCCGGGAAACTGGTATTTTTCGTCTCGCATTAATTGCAATGCTGCAGCTATGGGAGTATCGCCAGAACCCCAAATCAAATTGCCCTTGTCGTGATCCGGGCTCTGTCGATCTTTCAAATGCATGCTTTTGATACGGTCATGTTTGGCCTGTACAATAGCTAAAGGTTCTGCGTTTCCTGCAGCCACGTAATGACCCAAATCAAGGTTCAGAGCATTGAATTTTGACTGTTCTAAGGCGATATCCCAAAGGGTAGGCGTCTGTTGTTCGTGCCCATGATAGCCCATGTAAATACCATGTTTTTTTGCAAAAGTCCCTAATCGAGCGGTCACGGCAACATCACTGGGGTGTTCTACTGTAACATGACTAGCACCTAATGTTTTTCCAACTTTCATTCCCCAATCGATATCTGCATCAGAGTTGTCTTTTCCGAAGGTATTTCTAGGTTTGAACGCATAAATGTTTACCCCTTTGTCATTATACATTTTCCGGAATTGGGCAAATCTATCCATATCGACAGTTTTACGCCATTCGGAGACCTGTTTATTATAGTCTTCTTGTTGTATATTTAAATCAGCTAGTTCGAGTTGTTCATCTTCCGAAATATTACCATCGCGCTTTTTCCGGCTTAATCTAGAAAATAGACCTCCATCGATTTTGTTCTGCGGCCTGCCTGCAAAGTTCTCTGCAGGGTCACCGATCAGTTCAATGGCATTTATTCCACAGTCTAAAACATAGTTGAGCATAGCCTCCGCACTTTGATCTTTCATACTTCTGAAAGAATAGGAAATGACCCCTATCTGCACCCCATTGATTTTAGAATTTGGTTTTTTAAAATACTTGAGTATAGCGGGGGCACCAAAAAGCGACGAGCCGACCAGTGTTGTACCTACTGATGCGGTAATGGTTTTTTTTAAGAATTTACGACGGCCTGTTTTTGCATCTTTTTTCATATACTATTTCTATAATGATTAGTGCTCCGTAGATTAGATTGTCTCTTTATAATCCTTCGTACGCATTTAACAAAGTGATCACTTTCGGGAACTCAAAAATATTTATAGAAAAATAAGTATTTTCACCCCAACTAACAAGCTTTCCCATGAACGATAAAAATAGCCGAACACCTTCTAGAATCTTTGCGCCAATATTACTTTTAATTGGTAGTTTACTGATAACGTTTTCTTGCAAGGACAATCCTAAACAAGCGTCCGAAAAACCGCTGCCTCCCCCCAACATAGTCCTCATTTTTACAGATGACCAAGGTTATAATGACGTTGGCGTTTTTGGCGCAGATGATATCGCTACTCCAAATCTGGACCAAATGGCTGCTGACGGAATCATACTCACCAGTTATTATTCGGCACAAGCCGTTTGTTCCGCATCACGAGCAGGGATCTTAACAGGTTGCTACCCCAATCGAATTGGTATTCACAATGCCCTGGGGCCTGGCAATACCCATGGCATAAATGCTTCAGAAACCACAATGGCGGAGATGCTCAAAGCCAAAGGTTATAAAACAGCCATCTATGGGAAATGGCATTTAGGGCATCACCAAAAATTTCTACCCACCAGACATGGCTTTGATGAATGGTTCGGCATTCCCTATTCCAATGATATGTGGCCTTTTCATCCACAGCAAGGCCCCATTTTTAATTTTCCAGATTTACCGCTTTATGAGAACGAAACTATAATCGACACCCTAATTGAACAATCGCAGTTGACCACTAAAATTACAGAGCGAAGTGTCGATTTTATCAATAGAAACAAAGACAATCCTTTCTTTTTATATGTACCACATCCACAACCTCATGTGCCTTTATTTGTGTCTGACAAGTTTAAGGGAAAATCAAACAGAGGCTTATATGGGGATGTCATTATGGAAATTGATTGGTCTGTCGGGCAAATTATAGAGGCCCTAAAAACAAACGGACTTGAAGAAAATACTATTGTTATTTTTACTTCGGATAATGGCCCTTGGCTGTCTTACGGCAACCATGCAGGTAGTGCCTTTCCGCTGCGAGAGGGTAAAGGAACGGCATGGGAAGGAGGTCAGCGAGAACCCTTTATCATGAAATATCCTAATAAATTGGATTCTGGAAGAATATTGGATACTCCTGTAATGGCCATCGATATGCTTCCCACTATTGCCGAGATCACGAATGCGGAACTGCCTGAAAAAACAATCGACGGTAAGAGTGTATGGAAATTATTGACCGGTGAATCGAAAGAAAGTCCACAAGAGGCCTATTTCTTCTATTATCGTGTGAACGAACTTTTCGGTGTACGTTATGGCAAATGGAAGTTGTATTTCCCGCATCGCTATCGTACCATGGATGGACAAGAACTAGGCAAGGATGGATTACCTGGAGAATATCGAATGATCGACTTAGCAGAAATTGAACTATATGATGTTGAGAATGATATTAGCGAAACGAAGAACGTTGCAGAAGAAAATCCTGAGGTAGTTGAAAAAATTAAACTGTTGGCCAATGAAATGCGCTCTAGACTTGGCGATTCTTTGCAAGATATGCAAGGGTCGGAAACTCGGAAACCAGGTATGGTAGAATGAAATATTAAAAAACCCGATACCGTGGTATCGGGTTTTTTAATATAAATTCATCACTTACTACTAGTCGACGATGTTCAATGTTCCGGTCATCGATGAATGGAACTGACAGTTATAAAACAAGGTATCGGGAGCATCCATAGGAACTACAAAAGTTACAGTGCCAACTTGTTCCCCATTATTGGTTACCCCACTGTTAAATGCACCTAAATTGGTGTTTCCTTGAACTGATTTAATAAAAAACGGATGGCCTGATGCATTCACCGCGAAGGTATACGTCTCACCCCTTTTCAAGGTAAGATTAGGATTTTCTAGGTTCTCTACGTCACCGGAGTTAAAAACATATGATGTCGTACCATTATTGGTCACGATAAAATCTTTATCCTCGGCAGCTTCACCTTCGTTAGCACCAATATTTCCTTGAGCCACTAAGGTTCCCAAATCTTCAGTACTCAAATGGATATTAATGTATCCATCTACGGTCAATACTTCGGCATATCCAAAAGAGCTATCGTCGGCCAAGGCAGCAACGTTGGTCTCGCTAATCCCCGTAGCACCAATCACTGGGTTAAACGTGAAAAGAATATCTCCTCCTTCTTCGGCACTGTTTGCGTGTATATGCCCTGGGTGCATGCCATCGGCAGGTGTATTGTTCAACATAATGATGGCTAGGGCTTCTCCATTAACTCTTTCGAAGAAAGTCGCTGTCCCATCGATTTCTGCAATGGCTACGCTGTTCAACATATATTCTTTTGATTCGCCCGTAAGTTCATTTTGTCCGATATCGCCTTGGGCAACCAAAGTTCCCAATTCCTCGGCACTTAAATGAACATTTATGTATCCATTGTATTCCAAAAGTTCAGTATAGGAAATGGCCGTTCCGTCATCAAGTGCGGTGACAGGAGTTGAACTTTCACCAGTACCTCCATCTACAGCAGTCAAAGTCAATGCAATATCACCACCTTCTACCGCTGTATTGAAATGAATGTGTGCAGGGTGCATACCACCATCTGGCGTATTTTCTAATTTTAATTCGACGACAGTCGAATCATTACTAAAAGTTACAAACTTAGCGGTACCCGAAATATCAGGGTCGGCCACTGAACCAAGTGTATATGTCTTAGATGCAGTTTCGGTAACCGGTGTTTCCATTTCTGGTGTTTCCATTTCTGGTTCTTCCGCCTCAGGGTTACCTGGCGCTGTAACCGTACCATCATCGCTGCTACAACTGGTCATTAAAAAAATCCCTGTCATTATAAACAAGGCTTGTAAATGTTTCATTTTTATTTTCATAGCTATTTATTTAATTTAGTGGTATACTTATGCTTAAATTTTAAGGTCCGATAACGGAGGTGTTTCAAAATTTTCCTAGTCAATCTTTAAAACACGGACCGCAATATAAGAATTGATTTTTTTTGTTTAAATTATTTAACAAAGGTTTAAACAAAAATAAATGTATGTTCCGAAATCAGCTAGGGTTTTGCCCTAAATATACCAATGACATTAAATTCGATATACCCTTTTAGAAAGCCCTTGATAACGTAAAAATTGAAAGAACTTTTTAGCTTCAAAGAATTTATTATTGACCAGAACGGTTGTGCAATGAAGGTAGGCACCGATGGTGTATTATTGGGCGCATGGGCATCTTTGGATAAGCATCCTGAAACTATTTTGGATATCGGGGCCGGAACCGGACTTATCGCTTTGATGCTCGCACAACGAAGTGATGCTGAAATCATAGATGCCATAGAAATCGATGAAAACGCCTACGAACAATGTGTAGAGAATTTTGAAGCTTCCTCATGGGGTGATCGGCTCTTTTGCTACCACGCAGGTTTGGATGAGTTTATAACGGAGCTAGAGGAACCCTATAACTTGATTATTTCTAACCCGCCCTTTTATTCAGAAGATGTTTCCAGCGGAAATAGTGCTCGAGATACGGCAAGACAAAATCAATCTTTACCATTTGATGAATTGCTGGAAGGAGTTTCAAAATTACTTTCTGAGGATGGTCTTTTTACAACTATAATCCCTCATAAAGCAGAATCCACTTTTATAAAACTGGCAGCTACCTTTGGCCTTTTTCCCTATCGGGTTTTAAGGGTTAGAGGAAATTCATCAGCAGAAATAAAAAGAAGCTTATTGGAGTTCAGTTTTAAAGAAAGGAAAGTTTCTGAAGACGAATTGACTATTGAAATAAAACGGCACGCATACACCAAAGAGTATATAAAACTTACCAAAGCATTTTACTTGAACATGTGACCGTTATGCAAAGCGTTTAAGTGGTCTTGTCAAACAAGTCGGACCTCCGCCTCCTTTTACACTAATTTCTAGACCTTTATAAGTAAACACCTCGCAACCCGCTTTTTCTAATGCTTCCCTTGTTTTTGGATTACCTTCAACCATGACACATTTTCTCGGGCCAAAGGCCAACACAATACAACCCATACTTTCAAATTCATCTTGTGGTACCTCAATCAGTTTATAATCCATATGCAATAATAGATTTCTAAATCTTATGGGCATTAAAGGAGAATAAACCACAGCCAAACCCTTATCAACAGGACTCAAAATAGACATCAAATGAAATACATCTTGAACCCCTTGGTAATGCGGTAAATCTGCAACTATCACCTCAACTCGGTGTGGCGCGAGCAAAGTCTTCAATTGTCGTATTCCTTCCAAATTGGTTCTGTAGGTGTGCCCGACTGCCAAGATTTTTTGGTCTAACCAGGCAACATCACCGCCTTCTAAAGTACCAGGTGCATGAATAGTACCTAAAACAGGTATATTATTAGCTAGAAATATGCTTCGCTGAACTTCGGGTTCTAATCTTCTTTCCTCTTTTCCCATGGTGCAAATGATCATCCCATAATCTGTCGCGATCGATGCATCTCTACAATACATGCTATCCAAAGACACTAATTTATCCATTGGAAAATACTTTATATCGACTCCTTCATCTTTCAAAATAGTTTCAAAAGCGGCATATTCAATATTTGATTCCAATAAATCAGGCTTGGCCAAGTAGTTCAGACCTTCCCATTCCATTTTCAATTTATCATCATCGATGAAGGCATCAGTGGCTGTCCTTATATAAACGGAAGCCAAGGGGAGGTATTCAGAATGACTAGTATACTTCATATCGATTTTAATTTTTTACTCTGTTTCTAAATTTCATCCATACGTATAACGGAATGCCAGCTAATAGTAGCAGGAAGCCCCAAAAAACTGCCTCTTCTCCAGCGCCGTATATGGCCCATAAAGAATAAACAAAGGCAAGACCGGATAAAATGACCTCTGGCAACCATTTAAGGTTTGGTGCTTTTCGTTCGACCAAAATCAGCATATAAGCCGCAGTGGTAAATAAATAGGGTATTAGGCAACACAGCGTTGTAAGTAAGATGATGAATTTGAATTCCTCTACCAATCCGTCCGTATAGTTCATCAGCATTACAATAGAAGTTAGTATACTTCCGATGACCATTCCCAAAGCAGGTACTCCCTTTTTATTCTCCTTTCTAAAAGCCCTAGGAAACAAATCGTCTTTTGCCGTGGCCATAGCAATTTGGCCCTGAATCAATATCCAACCATTCAAGGTCCCAAAAGCGGCAATTGCGGCACCTGCAGCGACTAAATCACGACCCCACTCCCCAGCCATGATTTCCATAGCGTCGGCAAATGGTGCTGGTGATTTTGATAATATATAGGATGGAATCATTCCCATGACTATAACCGTACTTAACACATAAACTAATGTGGTTATAATGGTACCTAACATGGTTGCCTTAGGAATTGTTTTTTCGGGGTTTTCAACATTTCCGGCGGGTACCGTTGCACTTTCTACACCTAAAAATGCGTATAAAGCCATCGTTGCTGTTATGGCAATGGCGCCCATATTGGTTTCAGTACTCGAATTAAAAGGAATAAAATTATCAACATTGAAAAAGAAAATGCCTCCAATAATTACAAGTACCAGGGGAATCAATTTTAAAAATGTTGTTATTACTTGTATTTTACCTGGCTCCCGTATTCCTTGAGAATTAATTCAAGTTAAGAACCAGATAGAACCCAGCCCCAGTAAAACTGAATAAACAGAATTAGTCTCAAATACCGGAAAGAAGACACTTAGGGCACTTACTAAAGCAATAGTTATCGCTTCATTGGCAACCCATGTGGATATCCAATATCCCCAAGCCACCAAGAAACCCGCAAAATCACCAATACCTTCTTTGGTATATACATAAGGTCCCCCATTTTTATTATGGACAAGTATACTTAGTTTGCTAAAGACCTTTGCCAAGAATAGCGCCCCTATTGCCGAAAAAAGCCATCCAAAAATACTAATACCACCGTATGTGGTCATAGCCGCCGGCATTAGAAACACCGCTGCCCCTATCATATTTCCTATCACTAAGGACGTACTCGTCCATAGCCCGATTTTTTTTGTCTCCTGGCACATAAGTTTAGGTTGGGATATTTCTTGGATAATTAGTTACATTTGAGAAGCACCTTGCCGAATTTGCAAATTAAATAGTAATGGGTTACTCTTTTCGTATTCATGCAGATATCACCAAAGCGGAAACCTTACCCGCTTCGTTTTATAAGAACCCAGAAATCTTTGAAGCACTCAAACAAACTGTTTTTTATAAAACGTGGCAATGGGTCGGGGATACCAATCAAATAACCGAAGGTCATAATTCGCATCCCCTTGTTTTGTTAGATGGTTTCTTGACCGAACCCATGCTTTTGACCAAAGATGCCGATGATACCATACATTGTTTGACCAATGTCTGTACCCATAGGGGAAATCTATTGGTCAACACATCGGGGAAAACAAAAAAATTAATCTGTGGCTACCATGGCAGACGCTTCGCCCTTGATGGAAGTTTTGAACACATGCCTGAGTTCAAGGAAACAAAAGATTTTCCAAGGCCATGCGATAGTTTACATCAATTTCCAATACGTACATGGGGGCCTTTACTTTTCGCTGGGCTGAATCCAAGTTTTGATTTTCAACTGGTATTACACCATATGAACGAACGTGTTGGGTTTTTTCCACTAAACAAATTTAAACTGGATAAAAGTCGTGGTAAAGATTATGTAATTAATGCCCATTGGGCACTTTACTGTGACAATTACCTTGAAGGGTTTCATATTCCGTTTGTGCATGAAGATTTAGATGCAGTGCTAGACTATGGCAGTTACGATACCGTTTTATACGACTATTGCAATCTTCAAATCGGCTATGCAGAAGGTACTGAGGAAGTTTTTAATTTGCCCGAAAATCATCCAGATTTTGGTAAAAAAGTAGCGGCTTATTACTACTGGGTATTCCCAAATATGATGTTTAATTTTTATCCTTGGGGACTATCGATAAATCTAGTTCAACCGATTAGCATGAACAAGACTAAAGTATCATTTGTCAGTTATGTGTATGATGAGACCAAATTAGATAAAGGCGCAGGTTCAGGTTTAGACAAGGTGGAACTAGAAGATGAGGAAGTCGTAGAAGGTGTTCACCAAGGCGTGCAATCACAATTTTATAAGGCAGGGCGGTTTTCGCCTACACGTGAAAAAGGCGTGCATCACTTTCATCAGCTTTTGGCGCAATTTTTAAATACCTAATCCGTTATTCTTACACTTTAATTCACGATTAAAATATAACAATACCCCTATCTATTGTTATATTTTTCTATTTATCTTTGATAAAATTTTAGCTATGCGACCTGATTTGTTTGAAGCACCCGACTATTACAACCTTGACGATTTATTCTCTGAAGAACACCTTTTAGTGCGTGACGCAGCACGTCAATGGGTAAAGCGTGACGTCTCTCCCATTATAGAAGCGTACGCTCAAAAGGCAGAATTTCCAAAACAAATTATTTCTGGATTGGCAGAAATTGGAGCGTTCGGGCCTTATATTCCAGAAGAATATGGCGGGGCTGGATTAGATCAAATAAGTTATGGCCTCATCATGCAAGAAATCGAACGCGGTGACAGTGGCGTGCGTTCCACAGCCTCGGTCCAATCATCCTTGGTCATGTATCCTATATTTACCTATGGAAATGAAGAACAACGGAAGAAATACTTACCCAAGCTAGCTACGGGAGAATTTATGGGTTGCTTCGGACTGACAGAACCGAACCATGGTTCCAACCCGGCAGGTATGGAAACCAAGTTCAAAGATATGGGTAATCACTACCTTTTGAACGGAGCTAAATTATGGATTTCCAATTCGCCTTTTGCCGATATTGCGGTAGTATGGGCCAAGAACGAGGAGGGTCGCATTCACGGCCTCATCGTTGAACGCGGCATGCAGGGTTTTTCTACGCCAGAGACCCATAATAAATGGTCGCTGCGAGCCTCCGCTACCGGAGAGCTAATTTTTGACAACGTCAAAATTCCCAAAGAAAATCTGCTGCCCAATAAATCGGGACTAGGTGCACCTTTAGGCTGTCTGGATTCAGCTCGATATGGTATCGCTTGGGGTGCCATTGGTGCAGCTATGGATTGTTATGACACCGCTCTCAGATATGCTAAAGAACGCATACAATTCGGAAAACCTATCGCAGCTTTTCAATTGCAGCAGAAAAAATTAGCGGAGATGATCACTGAAATTACTAAAGCGCAATTGCTCGCTTTTCGCTTAGGCCAACTAAAAAATGAGGGCAGGGCAACAACCGCCCAAATCTCTATGGCCAAACGGAATAATGTTGATATGGCTATCAAAATCGCTCGAGAAGCACGCCAAATGTTGGGAGGAATGGGTATCACAGGCGAATACAGTATCATGCGCCATATGATGAATTTAGAAAGTGTTATTACATACGAAGGCACACATGATATTCACCTGTTAATTACTGGAAGTGATATTACCGGTATTCCAGCTTTTCAGTAGAGATTCGAACACCTAAACTCAGCATCGAAAAAGGACTATTCTAAATAGTCTGACAAATATCCACTCCTGTTCAAGAATTCGGTATAGTCGGCTATATTGAGAATCTTATTTACTGCAATTTTTTTGTCCTCAAACTTTTCGAAATATGATTTGACGATTTCGTATCCTATCCAATATCCCAAATCGTTGGGTCTTTTATCTTTCTTGGTAGTGCCATAAAGCCAATCGGAATAATTGTCTTTATTCATTATCTTCACAAACTCCTTACACAAGGCTTCCTTGTGCTCATTACCATAGGTATTTGCCTCTTTATTACCATGTTTCCCGGTTACAAGCTCAGAAATAAAATCGGCACTCCCTTCCAAAATCGACTGTTGCAAGAGCGTCGTATTTCCCTCGGGCCATTTTTGCTGATAATGGATGGACTCGTGAATAATCAATTCATCCAAATAATCTAGACCATTCAATTTTTCTACGCCAATAATAAGACCATTCTCCGAGGTTGTACCCCCACTATTGAATCTTCCAACGACGAAATAAATAGGAGGATAGACCGCATCTGGATACCAATATTCAAGGGCGTAGAAATAAGGAAGTAGCTCTTTTTCTTTTTTCTTAATCAAAGGAGCAATATTTCTATTCTTCTCATAATCTTCTCGTTGAGCCTTAACGGTCTTCAATAGTGCTCTAGCGCTCTCAATTCTATTAGGAATAAAACCTTGAACTCCTAAGGAACCATTTTTAAGGTATTCTTCAAAAGGATTTACTTTAGAAATACCAACAGCATCAAAAGCTTCCCAAAAAATTTGAATATCGGAGGTGACAAATACAACTTCTTGAGGACTTTTAGGAAAATTTTGACTCTGTAAGCCTGAGGAAATTAATGCTACAAGGAGTAGAACGAGTCTTTTGAAAGATTTCATCGTCAATTTATTTTAGGTTTCTTAAAACCAAAATCAAATTAGGCCCGTATGGCTTAATTTAAAGATGCTGAATATGGCTTAATCGTTACCTTAAAAATAGTAAAATTTGAAAGCCCCTTCTTTAAAGGTATTAAAGGTTTCAATGTCATAACTAAATCGATTTATAAGTACGTTTTGAACAACCTCACTTTAATCGACTTACCAATTGAAGTTTTACGCTTATCAGCCTTCATTGATTCAAATCTTTATTCATCGATTTCTGGAGTGAAATCATGGACTGCTGCCCTATCACTATCGTGCCTTCTTGAGGCCTATTTAACTCTACAATAAGTGTAGTAAGTGCTGCAAAAGCAAACATCATTGGCAAGATGACAATTATTCTGCGTGACTCACCGAATCCTAGCTCAATACCTATAGTTAGCATAGCCATTACCGAAATGGCGAATAAGGTAAACCAAACACTTGTGGGGATTTTATCGTGTAACCCCGCTGTAACCCTTTTTTCATGCATATCAATCACTTCATTTACAGATTGAACCATCAAGGCAGTATTCGTATTAGGATTTGTTTTAGCAGCAGTTTTTACCTGCATCCATAAAAACCTGTGGATTTCAACAGATCTTAGCATGCCCTTGGCAAGCTTGTCCTTTTTTACGGCCTCGAGCCTGATAGTGACGTATTCTTGTAGCAAGTGTTTTAATTCATTTGCATAAGGTTCATCTACCAAATCTGCACGCAGGTATGCCGTACCAATGGCATTAGCCTCCTGTAAAACCATTTGTTTTCTATTTGCATACTGCGAAGAAGCCATGGAAAATGTGAAAGCCAACACAAAGGCTAGCATCCCTAATAAACCCGTCGAAATTTGACCTAAAGCCTTGGTTTCCTTCGGATCCGTTTTCGAATGGAGGCGTTTACTAATTCTATATCCTATTTCAATGGACAAAAAAATCAAGAAAGTAATAATAAAATAAATCAAATATATCGGAAGGGATTCAATGTAATCAGGCATTATAACTGGTCTAATTTGTTAATAATAAAAGAATATAGCGTATAACTAATGTATCCTCCTAAATAGTCGGATAAAATAATAAGAAAAATGTATGTCGTGCTAAATGTAGAAAAGAAATAGCCCTATTGCAAAAACAACTCCTTTTTAGCAAATAAAAAAAAGTTTCGAAAGAGACTCTTTTACCAAGCAAAAATGGCCTTGGAGCGCCATTGGGATGTTTAGATTCTGCTCGATATAGCATATCATGACTCATATAATGAATTTAGAAAGTGTCATCAACTATGAAGGCACTCAAAATATTCACTTATTGATAACAGGAAGTGATATTACCGGTATACCAGCTTTTCAGTAGATTTGTAATCCATAATTTACTTAAAATCAATTCATGAGATATATAACGCTATTTGCGCTTATCCTTTTATTGGGGTGCAAAACCGACAAAAAAGCAGATGTTCCCACAAAGATAGATACAAAAGAATCCGCCAAAACCGAAAAGCTCCAAACTCTTGATGCGCTTTTAGGTGAGCTCTTTGCAGATGTTCAACTAAATCAGGTTTTCGAAGATGGCAAAACATTTGTGGATTGTACTGCAAAATATCCATATGACACTATTCGAAAAAACTATGCCCAGCAAAAAATGGCTCCTGATTTTAATTTAAAATTCTTCGTCTTAAAACACTTTGAAATGCCTCCTTCGATAACGTCCGATTTCAAGTCTGATCCCACACGTTCTGCTTCCCAACATGTTGAAGCGCTGTGGCCCGAGCTGCAAAGAAAATCAGATCTGGACCAAAGTGGAAGCACTTTAATTACCTTGCCAAGCCCCTATATTGTTCCAGGAGGTCGTTTTCGAGAAGTTTATTATTGGGATAGCTATTTTACGATGTTAGGACTTGTCGAAAGCGGAAAATTTGACATCGTCACGAATATGTTGGACAACTTCGCTCACTTGATCAACACTGTCGGACATATTCCAAATGGCAACAGAACCTATTACGTTACAAGATCTCAGCCGCCATTTTTTTCGCAAATGGTGGCACTGCTTGCCCAGTTTGAAGGCGAGGTAGTATATAAAAAATACAAAATTGCTCTACGAAAAGAATATGAGTTTTGGATGGAAGGACAGCATGCTTCGAATACACCTATAAAACATTGTGTGAGCACCCCATCTGGAATCATGAATCGATATTTCGACCTAGGAGATACCCCCCGACCAGAATCGTATCGCGAAGATTATGAATTAGTTCAAAAAATGAACGGAGGAGCAAAAATGTATCGCGACCTAAGATCTGGAGCAGAATCGGGCTGGGATTACACCACCCGTTGGTTTGCGGACGGAAAAACCATGGAAACCATTGAAACGACTGATATTATTCCAGTAGACCTGAATGCCCTGCTATATGGGCTAGAAGAAGTATTGACCCGCTGCTACTCTGGTGACGCGGTATTTTTAGCTACGTTAAAGACCAGTATGAACAATAGAAAAGAATTCTTGGAGAACTATGCTTGGAATGCAGAAGATAAAGTCTTTGAAGACTACAATTGGGTAAGGCAAAAACAGACCAATATCAAATCTTTGGCGATGGTCTATCCCTTATTTTTCAATATGGCTACTCAAGAACAAGCTGACGGGGTTGCTGCTTATTTAAAGGAGCATTTCTTAAAACCGGGAGGTCTTCCTGCCACATTGAATTATTCAGGTCAACAATGGGACGCCCCAAACGGATGGGCCCCATTGCAATGGATGGCCATCAAAGGTTTGGATAACTATGGTCATGCAGACTTGGCAAAAACCATAGCGGAACGATGGGTAAACCTAAATGAAAAAATCTATGCCAATACCGGCAAATTCGTGGAAAAATACAATGTGGAAGACATGACCCTCGAAGCTGGCGGCGGGGAATATCCGGTACAAGATGGCTTCGGATGGAGTAATGGAGTTTACCTTGCTCTCAAAGCTTATTTGAAAAAATAGTTTTAAACTACTTTTTCACCACACGTACTTTAATCGACTTACTAATCGGAGTCTTACTCTTATCGGCAAAATGATTATAGGGTACCAATACATTGGTCTCCGGAAAGTATGCTGCTAAATCGCCCCTCGGAATTGCGTACGGAATCACCTTGAACTTATGCGCCGTGCGAACTTTACCATCATAAGTACTCGTAATATCTACCACATCGAATTTATTTAGAACAGCTGATTTCATATCATCCGGATTCATAAACAAAACACGACGTTCATTATAAACGCCTCTATAACGGTCATCAAGCCCGTAAATGGTGGTATTGAACTGGTCGTGCGACCGTATGGTCATGAGCATATACTCATCAGGCTTTAAACTATGTTTCGGAATTTTGTTAATGGTCAGTTGCGCTTTTCCGTTTGGTAATTTACTGAAATCCAATTCGCGCACGTTGTTGGGCAAGTAATAGCCCGCACCTTTTGAATGGGTCTCGGTATCTTTATATCCCTTGACGACCTGATCGATTTTTTCCCTAATCAGCACGTAGTTTTCTCCTAAAGATTTCCAATCCACGGGGTGTTTGCCTTCGAAAAAAGTATCCGCCAATTCGGCAATGATGTCTGGTTCACTTTTAATTTTTTCAGAAGCCGGTTTCAATAACCCTCGGGACTGTCGTACCTGCCCCATACTATTTTCGACGGTAATATGACGTAATTTCCCGTTCTTCATATCCTTTTCAGAACGCCCATA
>RCNB010000512.1_pt1 | contig 36881 bp, 30 predicted proteins | sample 2041321 | NCBI WGS metagenome assembly RCNB01 (sample SAMN09708232, study PRJNA481090) | Marine sediment metagenome, whole genome shotgun sequencing project.
GGTGGGGAAGAGCCCTAATACAATAAGGATTATGTTTCCTAGAAACATACCCATGACGATGAAAGTTACACCACTCACGAGTAGTTCTTGGGTATCCCTAGTAAGCATCTAGTCTTATCACCCTGTTGAGAATTGTTTAGGAACCTCGACCTGATCCATGATCTCTTTGAGTACTGCATCTACGCTGAATGTGCCTTCAATAGCGTATTCCATCTTCATTATCATTCTATGCCCCAGTGCATCATTAATGAACATCTTAATATCATCTGGAGTTACAAAGTTTCGACCACTAATAGCAGCAGAGGATCTCGCTACTTTAAGCAGACTCAAACCTCCTCTAGGGCTGGCACCAATCTCTATCATGGGGTGTTTACGTGTAAGTCTGACAATATCGGTGATATAGTCAATAATCTGGTCGTCGACATAGACATCCCTCTCAATGAATTCCTGCATCTCAACAAATGTTTCATGATCAGTAATGGGTTTTACTAGGTTTGTAGGGTCATCCTGCCTCCAACTGATTCTTCTTTTCAATATCAAACTCTCTTCTTCACGTGTCTCCACATAGCCCATTCTGATTTTAAGGAGGAATCGGTCCATCTGGGCTTCAGGGAGTGGGTATGTTCCCTCCATCTCAATAGGGTTCTGAGTTGCTATAACGAAGAATGGTGGTTTCAGGACATGAGTTTCACCTTCAATGGTGACTTGACGTTCCTCCATTGCCTCCAAAAGTCCTGACTGGGTTTTTGGTGGTGACCTGTTAATCTCGTCTGCCAGTAGTATGTTTGTGAATACTGGACCTTTCTCAAGAACGAATTTGGCCTCTGCTAGCCTCCATACTCTTGTACCGAGGATATCCGCTGCCATGAGGTCTGGTGTGAATTGGATTCTACTCCAATTACATCCAGCAGCTTTGGCAAATGTTTTTGCTAGTAGGGTTTTTCCTAGACCTGGGTTGTCTTCAAATAGTACGTGACCGTTGGCTAGTGCTGCTGCAAGCATCTTCTTGAGAACAAGCTTGTTTCCTACGAAGTAATTACCAATGTTTTCGAGAATAGCTCCTGTTGTTTCTTTTACTTCCCATACATTCATTTTAATCACTCTGTGCGACTTGGGCTGGTGCCGTAACTATTGATTCGTCTAACTTTGGGTTTAGGCCAAGATTTGATGATGGCACCATTATTTCCAGTGTTCTCTGGATAACCCCGAGCCTACTTTCCCTATTATTTTTGTTTATTGTATCTAACTGTCCTTCTCTAGAGAGGGTTGGTTTTTTCTCGTCCTCATACTTTATGAGTTCTTCGAGAGTTTTTGAAATTTCATCAGCCTTCATATGGTTTTCATGGAGGAATAATATTAAACGTATAAGCAAGCGTTCCTTTTTACCCTGGTTGATGAATTCATCAACGATATGCGTGAAACCAAGGAACCTGTCCCCTTTATAGGTGGTTATCTGTTGAAGGTGTTTCTGCCAGGTACCCATTCTATTTCTTACGATTATACTTCCCTGCATCCCTCTACGCATAATCGTGAATACTAAAGCAGCGAAAATACATATCCCAGTCCACTGGACATATGGTGCAAGAGATTCAATACCAGGTGCAATTTCTGAGAAAGTCTCAGTTATGAAACCATAGTATAAGGCTCCGATTACACTAAGGGCAACAGCGAAAACGTAGTTGGATGCAATTCCCCCGAGGGCTCCAAGATAAGCGTTTTCGGATGTTTTGAATATTGCCAAGAATGTAAAAATTGCTGCGATTGTTACTCCCAGATTAATGAAGTTACCAATTGCATCTATTATTGGACTACCTGAGATGGCTGATGACATCAACAATTGAAGTAGTAGAACTGTAATCTGTCCCACGGAATAGATTGTAACACTTACCATTACAGCTTTGAGCCAGGGCATCCTTCTAATTTTCGCAAAGGCGTTAACTGTATTATATACAAGAACTGTTCCGAAGGCTCCTGATAACAGGATACCTGCTTCTTTCACATTCTCATTTGGATTTATAATTAGGAAAGTAGCAAAGAATGCTGCAAATCCTGCAGCATAGAGGGTGCCTACGAGTACCTCTGAAAATGTTCCTTCAAGGAAAATACCAACTAAGCTGGCAATGTAAAATACAGTAACTGAAATTAATACCGGCAAAAGCAGAGAATCAAGCCCCATAGCTGCAATCTGCTCTGGCATAGGGAGAAAACCTACTAAATCCCCTAAGGTTATCTTATTGAAGAATATGAGCCATGAAAGTATACCTACGAAAACCGCGTAAATTACTGTATTTCGTATTAGTGTGCTAGTATTATTCTTGTTTCTGCTCATCTTCCATCAATCCATCTAATACTTCGACTGCTTTCTGACACTTGTCGAACATATCTTTTGTAGGTCGCCCCAAGCTATAGTCAGCAATCTCGAAAGCTGTTATTAGATACTCCAATGCTGACTCCCCTTTTTGAGGAATTTTATTCATTATTGTATATTGGAACTCACGAGGTGTCATGCTTTCAGAGATTATTTTGTATCTTCTCCTATTTTTTCTGTAAAACCGGTTAAAGACTTTGACAACGCCTTCCTTGTAATCATTATATGTTAAGGGGAGGAGGTCCTCTTCGTAATCGTAGTCATCTTCCTCTTCAACAATAGGTATTAGTGGTGCTCTTTTCTGTGTATAAAGGTAAACAGCTCCTATGACTACTAACCCTGATGTGAATACGATAAGGTTTGTTGGAAAGCTTGTTAATAATTGTAAGAGCCCAGTGTCCGCTTGAGGTGGTAGAAGTACTGATACACCGAAGCTGTTGTTGGAGTTTAGATAAAACTCAGTCCCATTCATATTCATTTGGATGGTTCTATTTCCCTTTGAATCAAATCGATGTACAATTACTATCTTTCCTTCCTCATCGGTCATTATCTGTTGGTCCTCTTCATCTAATGTTAAAACGACCGTTGTATTGGACACGGGTTCCCCGCTAGCTATCTCAAATAATTGACCCGTAAACTCGAATGTTTCATTGACATAGACTTTTGTTGGACCTGTAAGGACGACCTCTGTCTCAGCCATTATTTTGATCGGGGGGTCGCTCCAGGACTCATCATATCTTGAACTTGGTAATGCATGTGCTACCAGATTGTAATCTCTGACTTCAAGATCTGGAGAAGCTTCACAGGTGATGTTGAATAATCCATTTTGGACTTCCCCGGCTCCACATCTAACCCCCTTCTCATTTTTTACCTTGTTGAGGAAAACTTCGACAGTCATGTCACTAACATATGAACCATTTGCAGTAAGTACAGTTCCATAGACATTGAACGTTTTCCCTTTTAGAGCTACAGGATCGTTATAATAGATATTGGTAACTGTTGATGTTTTTGGCTCAGCTGAAGGTTTTTCCTCTGTTCTTACTGGAGTTGCATCAAAGGATATCCAACCATAATCGTTGAAGGGTACTTCTGTCCACATGTGAGCTTGTTTAGCTAGAACAAGTTGGTATGGATCGTAAGGTTTTATGTGAAATCCATTTACAGTCCTAGCTGGAATTCTTAAAGCTCTTGCTAAAATGGTAAGTGCTGAGTTGAAATGAGTACATACTCCTTCGGTGGAGTTAAAGAGGAAGAATTCAATGGGGTCTGTACCGTTTGCCCGTTGGTAATTAGGATTATACTCATAATTATCTTTTAGATATCTCTCAATAGCTTTCAATTTATCATATGTAGTATAATATCCTACTGTAATGTCGTTGGCGAGGTCAATTAACTTGGACTCTAATTCAATTGGTATATTAAGATATTCACTTGTATCATAAACTGAGGCACTACTGAGCTCTTCATCTGTAAAATCGTAGATAGAATGCGTAATTTCATATGGTTGATTTATTGTGTCTGAAGTGTAAAATGTTTTCAGGTCTCTCGAATAGTATGCTGGGCCTATTAACATCCACTCTACAGGATAGGTAGTGGGTATATCTTCTGTAATATTGAAAAGGGGTTTAACTGTAAATGATACCATTTTGAGATAATTCTTCGTTATATCCGTGTCATATACCGAGCCACCATAATATCTCTCATATGTTCTTAATTCGTTATTCTGCCAGGTTCCATTTACGTATAATTCTTTAACCGTCCACCTCAGATATTCTGTTTCTGGTGTACCCAATAATTCAAAAAGAGGGCTATTTTGACCAAGAGATACTGATTGACTTCCTCCTGGTCTGCCTTGCTGTTGGGTACCACTGGTTCCTTGTGTGGATACTAACTGACCCTGATTAAAATTAATATCAATTCTTTCTATCGGACCAAGGAACTCAATAGCCACTGACAACATACTCACTGAAAAGAGAAGTACAGCCATGAATATGGCTAGCTTGGCGTAGCTTTTCATTGCCTGTGTATCCTCATCCAGCGTTTTATCTCTTTACGTCTAGAATCCTAGTTATATGCTCCTAATCAGTAATACGTATCAAAGATCTTTCAACAATGGAATAATAATTAAACATGAATGGACCATCCAGTTTCAAATTTCATGTTATCTCTCCATTAATTTTCGGTAAAGATCATCGAAAATAACTCCTCTTCCCTTTTAACCATCAAATCTATTAGCTTTCAACCCAAGTATTGCATATGTGGCGTGTTAAATCAGAAGCGGGGCAACTTCACGCTGTTCTCGTTCAAGAGTCCCTTGAAGCGTTCTGGGAAAGAAAATTCCCATTTGTAGGGATAGAATCAAATTCTCAATATTTGGCGAGGTGTCCTCACGCTGATATAGATGGGGGTAGGTCTCAATGGAGGCAGTTATCCAAATATCTCCAAGCAGAGGGTGTCCATGTTTTTGAGGTCACAGAGATTCTTGGGAAAATCCTTGGAAATGCATCAATTAAGGAGAGAAAGGAGATAATTGACTATGTGTGGGAAGGATTACCGGCGCGACCTGAATGTCATGAGTTGTCACTTGATAATCTCATATATGGATATCCCTCTAAACCACACTATAATCGAGAAACTGACCAAGTTATTCTCCCTGACTTTCAGAGACTAGGGTGGCCTTATCCTCGAGATACTTCATTCACGACACAGGTTGGTACTGTAATATGTAACATGAAGCGTTATAGTCGCCTCTATGAGCCGAGAATTGTTAACCTTTGTTACAGGTATGATCCGGTTCTCAGTGAGAACGTTGAGGTAGTTTATGATGCAAATAAAGTTCGCGGGAGTTTTACTGAACCTCCATGTGTAGAGGGCGGAGATACACAGATAGTGGATGAAGAGACCATTGCAATAGGGATAGGGCAACGATCAACCTTTACTGGCTTCAAGGAAGCAGCACGACAACTATTCGAAGCAGACACTGAAAACGACCTACATCACATAATTGCAGTTAAACTCCCTGAATATCCTGCAGCTGATTACATGCACCTAGATGTAGTAATAAACTATCCCGATGCAGGAAAGGCTCTAGTAATGCCCTACTTCTGGGACAGTAAATACATGGATGATACTCCCAGGAGACTACTACTCAAAACTCTGGAAGCTCTTCGTACACAATCAGAAAAAGCAAACCGTTCCCTTAAACCAATGGTTCACCCTAAAAACTTTGAGAATTCTGGAAAGTGCTATGTTTACGAGCGCGGTAAAAGCGAACCCAAGCTTGTTCGCAGTCAAAATTGCTTTGTTGATTATCTGATAGATGAAAATAAACTGGACCCTGATGAGCTAATCTATGTTGGGGGGAGACCTGAAAAGAAAAATGATGTTGAGCATCTTATGCTTGCCTTGATGGAACAGGCGAGAGGTGCCTCAAACGTGTTTGCATTAAAACCGGGTGATGTAATTGCTTATGAGCGGAACCATGTAACCAATGAAGAGTTACGAGAACACGGTGTCACCATTAAGGAGTGGGAGGACAGTTATCTTGACATGCTGGGAGGTCCCCACTGTTCCACCTCACCCTTATGGCGAGATGCCATATAATCTCCAATACTATTTTTCTAGGTATGTGACAATTGCTTTATCGTATTCTGCTGTTCGCTTGAATGCACTGACTGCCAGTTTCTTGATCATTTTCACAGGAATTTCACCGTTATTTTCCTTTAACGATTTGATGACCTCTTTGTACTGGGATGGATTCGTAACAACTGCTACCTTCCCGTAGAGTAACGCTGATTTCGCCGCAGACCTAGTCATGGTTGGTCCTCCGATATCAATATTTTCAGCTGCCTTAAGAGGGTCTGCTCCTGCTGCAGTAACTTTTTCAAAGGGATATAAATTGCTGACAAGCATATCGAAGGGAATTATTCCATGTTTTTCTAGGTATATCCCGTGTTCAGGGGTTTCTCTATCCAGGAGGAATCCGCCATGTATTCTTGGATGTAAAGTCTTCAGTAGTCCACCGGGGCTTTCAGGGTGACCTGTATAGGTTGCTACATCTTCGAGTTGGGGGTATCCCATTTCCTTTATCTTTCTCGCTGTACCACCCGAGCTGATTATTTCGACATCATATTCCTTTAAAGCTGAGACTAACTCTTCCAGTCCGCTCTTGTCATAGACGCTGATTAGTACCCTTTTGACCATGCGTATCGAATTCTAGTTGAGTCTTCCTACCTAAGAAATTATCTCATTTTTTATCTATAGAAATAAAGCTGAATAAAAAAAATGGGCTGATTAAGGTCCCCGCTTGGGGCCCGGTTGCATGATATCGTGGGGTTTAATTTCATTGGAGCCCCTTTCTGTAACTAAAGCTAGTTTTGATTTCTCCCCTATCTCAGGGATTGTAGCTGCTCCCACATAGCCCATAGCTGCTTTTAATCCGCCGACAAATTCTGCCACTATGTCAGATATGTTTCCTCTGTATGGTACCCACCCTTCGACTCCTTCATTGATAGTTTTGGATGGTTGACTATATCTGTCTTGAATGAAACGCTTTTTTCTTGCCGCTGCGCTGCCCATACCATAGTATTCTTTGTAGTATCTGCCTTCTAGGGAGACTAGTGTACCTGGGCTCTCACTTGTTCCTGCGAAGATGTTTCCCATCATTGCACAGGATGCTCCAACTGCTAGTGCCAATGCAATATCTCCTGGGTTTCTGATTCCACCGTCTGCAATTATACTTACATCTGCACCATAGTCTTTCACAGCATCAGCTACTTGGGTTGTAGCATAGAAGGTTGGTGAACCTGCCCTAGTGACCACACTTGTGCTGCATATTGATCCACTGCCGATGCCAACTCTAAGTCCTGCAACTCCATCCAGTTTTGTCAGGCAGTCCTCTGCAGCTTCATATGTACCGATGTTACCGACTATGATCTCTGCGCTGACGTTGTCCATTATCTTCTTAGTTGCCTCGAAACAGTTCTTGTTGTGGAAGTGGGCTACATCTGTTACGAGGATATCGACGTATTCATCTAAAGCTACTGCTCTGTTATAGTCGAAGGGACTTATGGCTGCTGCGCTGATTAGTCTACCTCGATCATCTCTTACTGCTTGAGGGTATGTGCCTTTGAGGGTTATATCCCTCATGGTTATGAGGCCTTTGACCATGTTGTTGTCATCAACGATGGGCAGTTTCTCAATGCGGTGCTCGTGGAGGATGTTTTTTGCCTCCTCTATGCTTATGTTTTCACCTGCCGTGATGACTTCTCTGGTCATTACGTCCTCTACTTTTAGTCTTCTATCAGCGAGACGGAAGTCTCTCCATGTAACAATTCCTGCAATCGCACCATCATTGTTTACTACAGGAAAACCATGGACGTTATATTCATCCATGAGTCCGACGAGATCATCAATATTGTTATCCGGTCTTACTGTCACAACATCCCTTATGATCAGGGCTTCAGCTCTCTTCACACTTCTGGCCATCTCGACTTCTTCTTCCAAACCACAATTTCTATGGAGGACTCCAAGGCCCCCATATCTTGCTAGGGCTATTGCCATCTCACTGCCTGTGACTGTGTCCATGGGGGATGAAATGAAGGGAACGTTAAGTTCTATTTTCTTTGTAACCCGACTTGTAACATCAGCCTCACTGGGCTCAATATTTGTCCAACCGGGAAGAAGAAGAACATCGTTAAAGGTCAGAGCGTGATCAGCATTCTTTAACTTATCACGAAAACTCAACTAACACACACTCGAATTTAACATTCCTCTCTCTATGCGTCTTTATTAACATTTTCGTTTTAAAAAAAATGCAACATCGTAAACACTATTTGCACGTTTATCTTCTTTGACACTTAGATTAATCAATTACCCTACTAGAAAACGCATTATCGGATTGGACTCTAAGAGAATATTATCGACTATTAGAGTATAGTATTACTGATTATAGTCGACTTTAATCTTCCTCAGATATCTATAGGAGGTGTATAAGTCTGCCTGCTTTCCCTACGCTAAGCTGTTTTACTCCTCTATAGGAACCAACATAACCGTTTTCCACTCTGATACGGTCTCCGACTTGAATTGTTTTAATCTGGTTATTCCATAATGTTAGTACAAGTCGTCCTGTCTCATCCCCGAAACCGGAGTCAGCCACTGATAATGTCTCACCGTAACGCCTTCTATTACGTACCTGCCTTGCATGGGCTTTTTCAAGGATTTCACCTTCAACAGTTACGTTTCCGGAGCCATCATTTAGGGTCTCTACTTTTCTTACACTCCAGGAGTCATCAATTATTTTTTGGTACCATCTACCTAAATTTTTTATCTTTGATTTATCGAGACCAATCTGAATGAATCCCAATTTCTCATAGAATTTACTCGTTCTCATATTCCAGTCAGGGGTACCGAGGGTCCAGACCTTCACATCGGGGGTCTCTTCCATTGTGAGTTCCATTGCTTTGGTGCCTATTCCTTTTCTGTGATGCTCCGGGTCCACAAAGATTCTTTCAAGTACTTTATGTTCCCCTCCGGCATCGCCCACAATAACTCCGCCCACTATAGAATCATCAAGTAGAATGCAGTAATAGTCATTTACCTTCATGATTTTAGTCTGCCATTCCGGGTCATCATAGCCTGGGGGGCCTCCATCGCTGGGAGCCCCATAGTCGCTATCCGTGTCAAATGCTAGTTTTGATATCTCAGCCAGTCGCTCACTGTCGTACTGGGAGGCTTGTATTAGGCTGACCTGATGAGAAACGTCCATACCTTTCACAAGTGAATGCCGTGGACCTACGTATAAGTGGGACTATCATAGCTACGCGCGCGGAATGAAGATTATTCTCTGACCCCAAGTAGGTCAACCATAGACCTTACATACGTAATTGCTATAGGAACTAGAGAGTCTAAGTCAACCCACTCATTCGCCTCACAGGTATTCCCCCCTGACGGACCGCAAATAATAGTTGGTACGTCACCATGAACCGCGAAGTGATTTGTATCTGCTACACTTCTCCCCAATGTTAACTGAACCTTACGTCCTGTCGCATCTTCTAGATTCGATTTCACGATCTGAACGAACCTTGATTCCGGAGGCACAATGAATGAGGTTGGCGCAGGTGTGGGTCGCTCATCCCAAGTCAGCTCATAACTTGACTCTATATTTGATGAATTAATAATCTCCCTTATCTGATCCGCAGCATCATCAACGCTTTCACCGGGAAGAACATGTCGGTCTATTAAAACTTCAGCTAGCTCCGGAACAAGTATTCGGTTACTGCCTCCTTGGAATCCAATAACGCAAAGGCTTCCTTGCATATCATACTTAGGTAGGTATCCTAGCTGCTCTGGTGTTATATCTCCTAGTCGGCTGACAACACGCGCAGCATCAACCACAGCATTGACACCGGAGTTATATGCAGCACTTACTGTTTTGCCATGGACCCGTAGTGTAAAAACGTGGCGTCCCCTCTGACCAATGGTTAGTGTACCTAGGGCTGCAGGTTCCGGTACCATGCAGTAGTCGCAGTCTTTGAGGTATCCCTGTTTTATGAGCTCATGGGCACCCCTACTCCAATACTCCTCATCACTAGTAGCTGTGACAAGCACTCTACCTCTCAGCTCAACCTCGGATTCAATAATAGCCTCAATGGCCCCCAGCAGGCAGGCTGCTCCACCCTTCATATCATGAGATCCAAGCCCATACAAACGATCACCAATTTTTGTTGGTGTTAGTGGGTCTGTTTTCCAGTCCTTGAATGCGTCGAATGTGTCAAGGTGGAAGTTTAACATTAATGTTGGGCCTTCATTGGAGCCTTCGATCCATCCCGCAATAGTATCCCCTGCCTCCTCAACATGCAGCTTCTGGACATCTGTTAACCCAAGATCTACTAAATAATTATAAACCCAATCCGATATCTCTTTCTCATTACTCGTGATCGAATTGATTCCAACTAGTGTTTCCGTTAGCTCTGTGAGTCTTTCACGTTTTAGTAGCTCTGTAGGGTACATCACTGGGCTCTATGAAGCTTCATGCTTAAAAAATTGGGTAAATCCTTGTTCTTGATTTCTATGTGTTCAAAGAGTTTTTCAACATATCTCTGTAAAAATTTATGATTCTTGGAGTTTTCAGCTATGAAATTTCTGAGCCTATCTTCTCATTCGGGTCTACGCTGATCTTATCCAACCTTGGAATAAACCTCTCATTATCATGAATGTAATCAGATTTGTGCTCTGCTTCCACGCATTTAGCTTTAAAAATCCAATATACAAGGCATTCCTAGGTCAAGTAGTCGACATGGCCGGGGGTCTACTTCATGTATATATTCGTCTGGATGGAATGGATACTCATTTTCCCAGTTCGGATAATTTCCAGAGAGGTTGAAAAGAAGACGCTGGATATCGCGTTAAGCTACCCTATTCCCCGGTGGAGGTATATTTTAGAAAAGTTCTCCAGTTATTTGACTTTCAACCTTCTGTATCCAATACTATTATTGCCATAATCATATTTCGTGACGGAGGGTATTGGTGAGGTGATGGATTACACCTTAGTAGGATATTCTCTGATCGGTGTCTGGTCTGATCGGTGTCTGGTTCTTACTTTTTGCCCTTGGATCCATGGGTCTACTCTGTTCAAGTATCTTTCTTGACTCAGGCAGATCTACCGCATTCGCTGCTGTTCTAGTTCTTGGTCAGTATATTACACTAAAGGTTGGGCAGTTAACAGAATCTGTAAGTTGGGTAAAACAATTCTCCATGTTCAATTACCTGAATTATAATACAATAATCGAACTAGGCTACTTGCCTACAGATGAACTAATAATAGTCACCGCTGTGGGAGTAATAACTCTCTTAGTAGCCCTGTATATCTTCCAGAGACGGGAGCTGGCGTACTAGTTTCTCCTTTCAATGTTTTGAATTCATTATCCTTTTCACCCGTCTACTCTGAGCTTTCTGTGAGTTTTTCCAGACTTTCAATTTTCTCTTTGACGGGTAATATTTCTAGGCAACTATGGTGATCAAAGTTGACATATGTGGTTAAAATTATCACATTTATGTATTCATGCTGTATCACCGTCAATTAATTTCTAAATCTCCTCGCATGATGTTTCTATGTACTATAATTGCTATTGAGGGGGTTCAACATGGATAGTAACGATCATGTTTGGTAATTTTTCATTAAGGTCTTCCTCCAGATGATCAGTTAGGTCATGTGCTTCTTGAACGCTCAGTGAACCGTCAACAGATAGATGCAGCTCAGCGAAAACACAGTTACCACTCTTCCTAGTTTTCACATCATGGAAGTCAACAAACATGAATTTATGGCTATCAAGTACTGTTTTAATTTCAGCTTCGCTCTCAGCACAACGCTCATCCATGAGTTCACGACCTGATTTCACAATGATAGTTATTCCCATCCTAATGATGAGAAGTGCAACGATAATAGCTATTACCGGGTCAACCCACATCCATCCTGTTATCTGCGAAATCCACAATCCTATTGCTACTCCAACTGATGTAATCACATCGGAGAGAAGATGTTTAGCATCCCCTTCAAGTGCCATTGATCCTTTCTCTTCGGCAGTTTTACTCAGCATCCATGAGAGACCACCATTTAACGCTGTAGCAAACAGATTGATGACGATTGCACCTTCCAGTTGAGTTATTACCGATGGAGCAGAAATTTTCTCCAACGCTGTATGAATGATGAATAATGCAGCTGTCAATATGAATAGTCCTTCAATCATACACGTAATATTCTCTATCTTCTCGTGACCATACCGATGATTATCATCTGGAGGCTTATCCGAAAGTAAAATAGAATACAACATCAACATTGACGCAGCAATATTAACAACAGATTCAAGAGCATCCGAAAGTAAAGCAACTGACCCAGACATGAAATAAGAGCCAAATTTGAGTACGAAAATGAAAATACCACCTACAACGGCGATAATAGCTGCTCTTTTCTTTTCCATATACGTTTAGGCAACCGACAAGTTACCTAAAGGGCTTTCGTTTATTTCAGTAATTAATTTAGGTTAGCCAAAAAAGTGAATGTATATTTTTGTCCTGAAAAAAGAGCCCAAGAATAGAAGATACGAGTAGAAATGAATAACATGATTGAGTATTATAACTAAAAATTCACTTCATGATGTGTATTTGCTAAAGCCTTAAAAAAGGTGACTCTATATTCGTAATATATTTTTGCTTTCAATATGAAAGAGCCTACAGTATCTCATTCATTTAAACGAAAAATGAGAAGTTGAATCCTTATGCCAAAGAGAAGGACCAGATTGGAGATGTATTTCGATGTTTTAGTGGCCATTAGAAAGGGTAAAACTAAAGGTACTCATATTATGCAACATGCTAACATGTCGTGGAATACTCTAAATTCTATCCTTACTTCTTTAATGGGGTTAGAAATGGTGAAAGAGGTAAACACCTTACATTGGAAAGATAAGCGAATCAGGAAATGTTATGAGTTTACAGAGAAGGGAGAATCCATGATGAAATACCTTAAAGATCACAGTGAACTCCTCAACAATCGAAAAATACGTGAATTCTATTAACAAACTTCTTGATTATAAATAAGAAACTGGTTTCAGATTATTACTTTCTTCCAGATTTAAAAATGGGAGTCTACATGGAGGACTCGTAGACCACTCCATGAGCTTCGATAGGAACGACAAAGTAGATATCATCGATCTACTGATCAACCTGCTACGAGATCACGAGAAGAAACTTGATGAGATCTCGTATAGACTTGAGAAGCTTGCTGAAGGAGGTAAACCTTTAACCTATCCGGAAGAACCCGATGTCACACCTAGAATATCTTATACATGTGTTACTGCTACAGTATCCAAATGGTCCGACTTCCGAGAAAGATGCCAAGGTTCAGAGCTTATTGCCTTCAAGATCTCAGAATCTTTAATTCATGTAACATCCCTTAATGGAAGCATATTATACGTATTTGAGGAGCAGATACCCTCAATCATGCTGAAGAGAAAAGAAGACGGCTCTACTCAGATGAACATTCTAGATTTGGCAAACACCCAGACTGCCCTAAGCGGAAAACTTGAATGCGGGTTAGAATTAGAGACCACATCGTTTGAGTCAACAGTCGACGGGGAAAAAGTCAGTATAATAAAATATGTTGTATCCCATGAAACCGCAAAAAACTGGTTGACATCTCAACTTGGTGTTGACTCTTCTCGGATAATCGAAGGTGAATTATCCCAGAACGATTGATTCCATTGGTTACGCGCGCGCCTCAAGGAATTCACATATTAAATTAAATGGGATCATTCCGAATGAAAGAAAACCGAGAATAACAAACCATATCGAAGAGTTGAAAAAAATATTGCTCGAACTAAACTGATGAATCAGTAGTGTTTATCAGACTCATGTAAACTGTAATCAAGTATATTCTTAGCCTTATAGCCCTCTCTTCACGTAGTTCTCGCGCGCTTAACACCCTTTTTTGTGGTTACTCTTTTACATTCATAGAACTTATTATGTCCATATAATCGGAGAGATATTATGGATAAACAATTAACCCATAGAGATATTGTAGCGTTTGATTCTGCATACAATGCTGACCCAAAGAACTTACTGGCAATGAATGCAGTCACCAAGGTTGATGCTAGAGAGGTTGCGCTCAACAGGGCAGCCTACAACAAGGTAAGCCACACATACTCCAACTTGATCGACACTGGTAAAGCCACAACTCAAGGGTCTACAGGCAGGTGCTGGATGTTTGCAGGGCTCAACGTTCTCAGGATTTACGCGATGAAGAAGCTGAATTCTAAGAATTTTGAGCTATCTCAACCATACCTAATGTTCTGGGATAAGCTAGAGAAGGCTAACTACTTCCTTGAGAAAATCATTGAGACGAGTGACCAACCTACCGACAGTCGGGTTGTCATGTGGCTCCTCAAGAACATCATTCCCGATGCAGGTCAGTGGGATATGTTTGTTAACCTTGTCAAGAAATATGGGGTAGTCCCCAAATCTGTGATGCCTGAGACAATAAGCAGTGGAGCATCCAGAATCATGAATAGCAGCCTAATCGGCAAGTTAAGAGACTACGCCAAGAAACTGAGGGATATGCATGAGGCTGGTAAATCCAACGATGAAGTCAGGAAGGCAAAAGGTGAATACATGAAGGAATACTACCGCATGCTCTGTATCCACATGGGCAAGCCCCCAATGAACTTCCAGTACCAGTGGAGAGACAAGGATGGAAAATTCCACAGAGAAAATAAAATGAATGCAATGGAGTTCTATAACAAGTACGTCGACTTTGATCTAGATGACATGGTCTGTATTATCAACGCACCCACCAAAGACAAACCCTACAACAAGATGTACACAGTACAGTACCTAGGTAACGTTGTTGGCGGTGAGAAGATACGCTACTTAAACCTAGATGTGGATACCATGGTAAATGCATCCGCTGAGATGATCAAGGACGGTCACCCAGTATGGTTCGGAGCAGATGCAGGCAAATACAGCCACAGAGACTTAGGGGTATTCAACTCAGACATCTACAATTACCGCGTAGTCTACGGAACAGACGTTGAAATGGATAAAGCTGCAAGACTCAATTACAGTCAGAGCAGAATGGGACACGCAATGGTCTTCACAGGAGTGGACATCAACGATGCGGGTATACCCACCAACTGGAAAGTCGAGAATAGCTGGGGTGAAAAAGTCGGTGATAAAGGCTTCTACACGATGACCACAGAGTGGTTCAAAGAGTACAACTTTGAGGTAATCGTCAAAAAGAAGTATCTCAGCGAAGAGATCCTGAAGGTATTAGAGTCAGAACCTATCGTTCTACCCCCATGGGATCCAATGGGCGCCCTCGCCTAACCTTTTTCTTTTTTTAAATAATCGATTACCCATTTTTAAAGCAGATTAAGAGTACTCATCAGTTTTACTTGGTTTTTTCATCTTTTTTCGAGTCTAAGTAGTATCTATTTGTCTGTGTTAGACCACCGTAATGGATTATCTTGACATCAGGCAGTTCTTTCCTCAGGTATTCAACGTAGTTGGGGGAGTCTTCAAAGTAGACTTCGACTCCCAACTTTCTAATAATGTCTGCTTTAATCTGTTTGTGGTTAGGTTTTTCTTCCATTTTGCTTCCTTTATCCCCCCATGGTGTCCAGATCCCTGATGTGTTCACACTTTTTACGTTGGGAAGGAACTTTTGGCACCATTCCTCGGTCACAGATTTAAAATCATCATATCTAGCTGTGATCACATGGTACTCATCCTCTTTGCTGCAGAATAATTCAGGGTTAAGCAGAGGTTTTCTGCTACGGAAGTAGTTGTTGTGGGCTGCCATTCTTCTCTCTAGGGGTATCGCTTGTAGTACATGCCAATATACTGATTCGTTGAAGTCACATAATGTTCCGTCCAAGTCATATCCAATAATCACACAATTACATCCTTTATTGCTATGAGTTTGATGACTCATCTCATCTTGGACACATAAAGTGCTAGATAAATGTGTGGATAATCCAACAATAAGCGATGATGTTAAGAAAAATGGGGTTAATGCTTGAAGCTTCTCTGACCCGAGAATAGCATTGTTGCTCCGTACTGGTTGCATGCTTTTATAACTTCACGGTCATTGATACTACCTCCGGGCTGGATTACCGCTGTAGCACCCTCCCTGAGGCCAACGACAACACCGTCCATGAAAGGGAAGAGTCCATCTGAAGAGATTATAGAACCTTTAAGACCGCCGTTTACGGATTTTACTTCCTCTAAAACCTTCTTTTTGAGTTCTAAGGGGTCATCTAGCGCGTCGTAAAGGATCTTCATCTTTTTATCTGATATTGCTTCTTTTCTTAGACCGCTCTCCACTACGTTAAGTGGTAGCCCACCTGTCTTCTCATAACAGATTACATCTGCAAGCTTCTCGTATGCCTTGTCTCGGGCGATTTTTGCTGCTCCGACCCTGTCTTGCTCTCCTATGCCAATACCGACAGTGATACCGTCTTTTACATATATGACGGAGTTAGAGCTGAGCACGGACTGGACCAACCACCCGAACCACATATCCTTATACTCTTTCTCTGTGGGCTTACGCTGTATCTCGCTGAGTATCTTCCCGCTTTTCCGTCCCTTATAGTAGGCGAGGGGGAGTTTCTGGATATCGTTTAGGGTTCTTGCGTTGGGAACATACGATGTCTGTAGAATGACACCTCCGTCGATGAGACTCTTAAAGTCTACAACAGTCTCTCCGCTCCACTTCTTCAGTCGGTCAATATTACTGATCTTCATAACCCGCATGCTTTTCCTGTTTGATAATACCTCCAAGGCTGCGTCATCATAATCAGGGGCTGCAACTACATCCGGGACGTTATTGAGGATGGCTTCAGCAAGTTTTTCATCCACTTTCTTGTTGAGTGCAATGGTTCCTCCGAATGCTGCAAGCCTATCGGCTCTATTCGCCTTCACGTAAGCGTCTTTGATTGTGTCTCCTAGGGCTACTCCGCAGGGATTGTTATGCTTCAGGATGGCCGCAATGGGGTCCTCAAAGTATCTCAGGAGGTTTAAGGCGTTGTCAACGTCAGTGATGTTGATCTTTCCAGGGTGTCTCCCAAGTTGCAGGAGTTCCATGTCTGATGCGAGCCATTTACCCGGTTGGATGGTCTGAACATCTCCCATAACCAGATTCCCATTTGTGAGTTTATACAGGGCTGCTGGTTGACCCGGATTCTCACCGTACCGTAATCCCCTCTTCACCAAGCCTTCACCCTCAATGTTAACTGTCCATGTTACCTTCTCGTAGTGCAACTTTTGGGGTGTATCATAGTTGAATGATACCGTGATGCTTGGGGGGAACTCCTCATCTACAATAGTCTTGTATATTTTCTGAAGTCTCTCAGTCAACCCATTCACCTATACTTGTTGAATGGAGTATTTCATTCCAATATTTTAGGGGTACGCCTCACAGCTACTAGTTCCATTCGTGGTTAAGAATCGAGTGGTATAATTGGTCCCACCATCTCCCTCTGTTAAACCCATTTTCCACTACGCGCGCGCGTATAAGGGTTCTAGCGACCTTCGCACTCGCGCGTATGTACGAGCTTCAGAAAAACTAACAAATAATACACAAATTAAAATCCCTTATTTATCTCTAAGTCGCGTCATATCTGGATTACATGGAAAAGCTAGTCAGCGAGCTCGCCAAGATAAGGGATGTTAAAAGACGTAGGATTTTCCTAAAGAAAAGGGGGATTAAGGAACCAGAACTGTCAAGCATTCTGGATCGGGTTCACTTTATTGTTAAGGGTAAAGAGAAATATCCCAGGGCAACCCTGATGAAGTTTGACCGAGATGGATTAGCACAAGCCTCCTCCAAGACTCTCGCAGAATACCGTACATGGAAGATTCGTCAACAGTTGGGAAAGGTCAACTTGGCTCTGGATGTGGGCAGTGGAATAGGTGGTGATACTATCTTCATGGCTTTACGCTGGAAAGTTATCTCCATTGATATCGACCCGAAGAAGATGGAGATGCTTCACCACAACATAGCTGTCTACAATGTAGTTGATAATGTTGAAGCCATTCAGGGGGATATATATGAACTACTCAAGGATCCAATCTTCCGAGAAAAGGCGGGGGAAGTAGACTTCATATTCTTTGCTCCCAGCAGAAGGAAAGGTTGGAAGCGCACCACAAAGTTCGAGCGATATATACCGCCATTATCTCTAGTTGATAAACTCCTGGAGATTTGCCCCAACCTCTGCGTGGAGATTGCCCCTGCCGCAGACCTATCAAAGATAGATTATGATTGCGACATCGAGATAATATCTAATAAGGGGGAAGTCAAAGAGGCTGTTTTATGGTTCGGGAGCTTGAAACTCAACCCGAATGAGAAATCCTTGATAGCTACTAAATTACCAGAGAGAATTACACTGGTTAAACGAGAGACACACTCAATCGAGGTTGTTCAACCTGAGAGCTTCCTATATGAACCTGATCCAGCATTCATTAAAGCCCAGCTGGTCAACGACCTTGCAGTTGAATACAATCTTAAACTGATTCACCCCCAGATCGCCTACCTCACAGGGGATAAACTGGTTGAGACGCCTCTACTCAAACCTTACAGGATTCACGCAATAACTGAACTTGATTACAGTGAAATAAACAACGAGTTATCGAGACTTGATATAGGCAGAGTTGACAGCAAAGCAAGGGGAGTGAATATCGACCACGGGGATATAAGGAAACAAGTCAAGGGCAGTGGTAGAAGAACAGGAGTAGTCATATACACTCAGATAAACCATAAACCAAAGGCCATAATCGCCACATACATCTAGTATACTTAAGAAAAAATGTGATTTTCATTGAATCTCATCATTTTTTAAGATATAACATATAATCGCGCTCGATCCTGACGCAAATATCGATGATATCTCCGTAGATTCAACGAAAAAACTTGAGCATAAAGTTGAGACTATTATAACCTATACAGAGCATACGATTCCAAAATCCCTGCAGACAGACCTTCTCAAACTCTTTGGCTCCACAAATCGCAAGAGCACCAAACAAGCATTACCCCGCTGCGTATTGGTAATGAGAGCACATAGCAGAAAAATGAACCCAACATCCAGTTTAGAAGGAACAGCATTCACAATAACGTTACATAAATAGTAATATGATTTAATACCAATTGACATACCCTATGTCTATTATAGACGGTGGATATTATTGGCGTCAAATGTTGATCTAGTAAACCGGAGAAATCAACTATACCTTATCCTAGCTGTATCAGCTATCATCCTCATTTCTAGTATAGCCTACATGTTTACATTTCGACCTGAAGAAACCTCCTCGGGTCCAGCAGGAGATAGCTTCATCGGCGTTATTCACATCAATGGTGCTATAAACTCTGCACAATTAACCAGCCTAACCGTTGAAGCCATTGATAATGCTAGGACCAATTCAAGTATCAAAGGACTGGTTCTCCAGATAGACTCTCCCGGTGGCTTAGCAAACCTCGTTGAGGACATCTATTTTGACCTTCTAGATTTCAAAAAAACCGGGAAACCACTAGTCGCCCACATAGTAACCGGATTATCAGGAGGTTACTACATTGCAGTAGCAGCGGATTACATATTCACAAATCCATCATCTCAGGTTGGCAATGTAGGCGTTATTGGCACAGCTCCAGACTCATTGATTCCATCCGAAACTAGTCTAGAAACTGGACCATACAAAGCTGTAGGCTACTCCAAGTTACTCTATCATAAAAGTCTCAGTAACGCTCTAGCTGCATTCACAGGGGCAGTTATCGCAAACAGAGAAGAGACTCTCAACCTCACAACTTCGACCCTACAGAAGGGCATGATATATCTAGGTCTCGAAGCAGTAAAGGTTGGTTTAGTAGACGAGATAGGTGCATTACAGAGTGCCGCGAGAAAAGCAGCCGAAGAAGCAAGTATCACCAATTACAAACTAGCAAGCCTCGATTACTGGGCGACTGGAGTGGGTTTAAAAACATTTTATCCCCATGAAGGTGTATCCTGGAGAAATCTCACCATTCAGACATTAATCGATCTGTATCCTCCACCTGCCTTGTATTACCTGTATCTAACCTCAGAGGGCTTCATGGCGGCAAGCGAAATAGGAAGTGTAGTTGACTTTGATCCAACTATCCCCGTGACCTACGGTCAAGGGAATGTAATCATTGATATATCTCATGGAAACAAAATTTCCCCCTTGAACTTTCAACTTCTAGCAGGAGAATTAGCTAGACGAGGTGTATACACAGGATATGGTGATACATGGAAAGAGATTGCAGAGGGATTAGACTCAGCTGCATGCCTGATTGTCGCTGCTCCAACAAAAGCCTATTCCTCAGAGGAGTTTGAGATAATAGATGATTGGCTTCTAGAGGGACGTGTTCTCGTCCTCTTGTACGACCCAAGCCTCGAATATAACGATAGAACACAATTGACTAGTCCGATTAATAGTCTAGCAAATAGGTATGGTCTCTCATTCCGTACCGGTTACCTGTATGACATGGAGGACAATTACTACGGGTACAGGAACATTTACGTTAGAACATTCAGAAATACCAACATAACAAAGGATATAGATTCACTAATCCTACTAACCTCAACAGGGTTATTACCCACTGACAGCAACGCTGGATATACATCCCCTCTGGTTTACTCAACCAGCACTGAGAACCAGGGAATATACATACCTCTTTCAGTAACCGAGAAGGGAAATACCACTTTATTTGCTATAGGAGACATCAGCTTCCTGACAGAGCCTTACGTCTATATGGAGGACAACTACCAGCTAATGTTGAACCTTGTAGATGCGATATCCCGGATAGATGTACCAATAATAGAACCCATTGAGGAACCCGAGTATAATATCACCCAGCCAGATCTACCTATTGGCACTTTGAAGGCATTCGTCGAGTATGCAGATGGAGAACAGACAAGTGTATTATGGGAGCGAACCCAAAGCAATGAGACCGTTTGGAAATTCGATGGTAAGTTCATAAAATACTATAACAACGCTGAGCATGAAACAACCGGTTGGGAAGATAACCTCAAATCAGTAGTGTATGACGATCCCATACCTGACTATCCTTATCCTTTAACCGAGAGCAAAGGATGGATCTATAAAGTTGGATATAACATGACCTGGGGAGGTATAGAATATAGAGGGGAAATTGAGGGTGGCGGTAAGGTAGATGGTTTTGAGGAGATTATAGCTGGAGATGGAATAAAATATGCATGTGCTAAGTGTCTCATCACGGAGCATGAAACTCTGAGCCGTCTGAGTGACACTCTATCAATCTACGTCACTCAAAATGTCTGGATTTCAGCAGACGTAGGTATTGTGAAGACTGAAACAACTGCAACATATTATGTGGACGACTCGATTGCAGATGAGATCTCAAGCACCATGCTTATGACCTCTATCGATCTGGGTTAATCTATAAACTCCGGACCATTTCCACGAGCCCAGCTTGAAACCAAATCTAAATGCTGGGTATATCTCTTATCTAGGAGCCAATAATGACACCAATCCTCTTTACCCCTGATTCCCCTGCCTAGTGCCTGATTAGAGGCACGGAAAGCATCCATGGTATACCATTTCTGTCCAAGGCTTCTTTTACGTCGGTTGTAATAGTTAATCTGTGCTTTGATGATGGGATCACCGTAATTTGCGTATGGTACTCCTACAAGAAATATACCTCGAGCCTGCTCATTTGGGAAGTTGGAGCCCTCAGCGTTTCTACCCCTGAAGACACAACATAGAATAGCTCCGGGCTGCTGGATGGCTTCACTTTTGTATTTGGTAACTATTTCCCTATTAGAATTGGGTGTTTTTCCCTCAGAGTACAAGACTTTTCCAGCCATGTAGAGTTTACCCCTTTTTGCCTCAATGATCCCGTTTGTTCCCCAGGTGTCAAGACATTTATCCATGAAGCCCCTCTGAGGGAAAAAAATTAGGGCACCATTACTGATATTCTTTAGGGGTAAGGCGATACTCCTTCCAATTTCCATGATCATTTCATGGGTTCTCTCCCTAAATGCTGATGTAACTGAACGGTTAATCACCATTCGGATGTTTTCTCTATCCTGAATAGGGGGATAGGCCTTTCTCTCGGCGTCTGGTAGCCCAATAATCTCAGCGAACAGGTCAAGGGGAGTGATTGTTCCTGACATTATTATTGCACCATTTGATTCTTCAATGACTGGTTGAATTGCGAGACTGGGGTCGAGACACCTGTAATCCAGTGTATCGTCTCCCCTTTTGTTCCGATGATAGATGGCTACATACTTCTGTTTGCTGCTTTTAGCTACCAACTCAAGGAATGTGAGTACTCCATTCAGATAACTGGTGGGGGGGTCACCGAGTCTAAGCTTATTAGCCCTGACCAAACCCACAAGCTCTGAGTATTTATCAACGACACTGTAGAGGTCGGCTCCGAGGACCAACTCAAGATCTCTCTGAAGCTGATCTGCCGTCTTCAATGTTGGTCTATTCATTGTATTTTGGCGTATGAGCCTAGCCAGTGCTTCCATTTGCCTTGTTGAGGCTTTAACTGATTTCAGCTCTTGGCGTGCTACATCCAGAATGAATTCAGTGAGAGTATCACTGAGGGTCTCCTGACCGACCTTATCCAGATTATGACCTTCATCAAGAATTAGGGTTCTATCCTGCAGCTCTAAACCTACTCCCGTTCGCACCTTAATATTGAAGACATATGGATAGGGTACAACTATCACCTTGCTTTCCCTAGATACGGCTCGCGCTAGGTAATAGGGACATAGTTTGTGTTTTCTACCTGCTGACATCAGAGTCTTCAGCGTCATCACGGGTTGGAGCCCACGTGGTGGAGTCTCCATTTTACTAGCCCATGGACATTCCTCGCTCTCCCGTAGAATGCTGCATAATTCCTGAGCATCATTTACGGGAAGTTTCTGGCATTCCGAATTCAAGCAGAGGTGCTGGCGACTTGCTAGATTCACGGCGGTATACCTTTTACCATTTTTATCGTTTATTGTTGATATTTCTTGGAGTACCTGTCGTACCTGTTCATGAGTCCTTGTAGCGTAAATTATTGACCGGTTCATTGAGAGAAGTGTGGAAAGAGTAGCAATGGTCTTACCGAAACCATTGCAGGCCTCAGCGATAAGGACTTTGCCCTTCCCAACTACCCTCTCAATGTCCTTCATGAATTCTATCTGTGGTGGGTATGGACTATAGGGGAAGAGCTTTCTCCATCCCTTCTTCATTTCTTTAACCTCTCCTCCGTCTCTTAAGAGGCTACCACAGTCTTTGCAGAATCTATCTTCCTCGTATTCATCTACTGTGTATATATTCCCACAGCGTTTACACTTGTAGATTCGAGGCATGGATATTCCCTATCAGTACCCAAGGGGCATAATTTAAACGCCTACTCTTTGCTGCTCTTTTTAAGAAGAAATATGGCAATCAACGAATTCAATAGAACTGCACAACCGAGTATAAACCAAGTAATATTTGGACTGAAATTATACATGTAACCTCCTGCGAGGCTGCCCACAATGACTGGTAAAGTTAGTAGGAATCCCATTGTCGGTCCGCCTCCAGACCCCCCTCTAAAGTTTAGAAGGAGACTGCCCCTTCCAATTGCCGCCATTACCATTCCCCTTCTCTCGGTGGGCACAAGATCCGCCATGAGTGCACCTGCCACTGGCATGAGGAATGCATTAGACACGGCAATTGGTATGAACAATAGGAGCATCGTAATGAGGCTGTTACAGTATGGAAACACCATAACTGGTATAACAGAAAGTGCCAGTGCAACAGCAACTATCTTCCTTTTTTCATATTTGTCGATCAACGCCCCAGCGTAAGCTGAGAGTATCACTCTGATGACTGTAGTCAAAGTTAGTATACCCCCCCAGTCGAGTTTGCTTATACCTATCACTTCTGTTGCATATATTATCCAGAATGGCCCTGTAACAGCACTGAAAAATATATTTAAGATGATCATCACCGCATAAAACCGTAATTCACGAGGCATCCATCTTATCGTATTCCAGATACTTCTATACGCTATAGATATGGTCTCAAATATTTTCAGAGAGGATTTGGACACAATGTTTCGTGGCTCCTCCAAGTATCTCCCATTTAGAAATGCGATAAAGAGGACAATAATGACGGTCCATCCGTACAGAATCTTCATACCCAATTCGATATCGAAAACGGTCATCAGATAGCCTCCAATATAGGGGGTCACTATCCCGATGAATCCTGGAAGCGCAGATATGGCTGCATATCCACTTCCACGTAGTTTAGAGTCCATTGAATCCGCCAATAAAGATGAAGATGCAGGAAAACGGAATACCAGAATACCATTCAAAAAGTTAGCTGCAGCCAAATATCTCCAATCCGGTGCGGACATGTAAACAAAATAAAGCAGGGCATTCATAATGCCTACATATATGAGAATTTTAACTCTGTTATATCTTACAGCCAGAATACCTGCTATCGGGTAGATAAACATCGAGGCTAAGGGTCGAAATGAGTTAACAACCCCGATATCCACCAGGCTTCCCCCCAATGCACGAACGTATAAGCTGAAGAAGGGAAAAGTCATGAATAGACTGAGCTGCCGTAGTACTGTGCCCAGAGTAAGGATTAACACATTCCCTTTGAGCACTTCTCTCATGGAATTAACGAATCCGGCCAAGTTAATATCCATTAATACACTCTGTTCTTAAATGAATGCGATGGGAATGAAAATTGTGATTAATCTTTCTTCTTCACATTGAATGTGACAAGATTATAGCTATCAGGGCATTTGTATGTAAATTCCTCATTATTTTGCCATGGAATCTTTCCTCCATAACACATATTCATTAGTGTTGGGAAAAGGTCATGATAGCAATATCCACATATTCCTCCAGTCTTGTGGGTGTTGATCTCAAATTCATCTCCAACTTTATGTCCGGCACTACAACTTTTAAGAATAGATTCAACTTTTGCCAAATATATAGGTTCTTTGCTCATTTCGAATCGATAACCTGTATGATATGTTTATTTAAAAACATTTCAAAAACAAAATTTCTAGGACTCGAGCTGGTTTTTATATACAATGAACGAGCAGTTGAATCTCACGGTGGATGAATAAAAATAGAGTCCATAGTTGGTGAAGACGCGCGCATATTCTACCAATTAATCTGAATATGCTGGAAGTCGTCTCACCTATTGTTAATTAGATGAAGGTTTATTCCCCTTCTTGAGCAAATCGAATCCTCTCCTCTTGAATGTTTTAAGCAGTTTCTCAGGGTCTGATCGTCTTTGACCCATTTTTCGGCATATGTGCTCTGTCCAGCTGTAGTTGTCGTATGTGAATTTCTCTTCACGGTCTCCAATTAATGGAATTTTGGCATTAGCCTTCCTATAATAATCCTGGGCAAGGTATCCATCATCCATCTCTTTCATAGCGCGGTGGATCATATCCTTATCCATATCCGGATATTTCTCCTCGATGAGAGAGAACTCAAGAGGGTACCTCGGACGAACAGGGGGTTCCTCTATCGGATAGCCCATAGCGAACTGGACAAGTGGAAGGACTCTTGATGGAAGTTTAAACTCCTCAGAGATCTTATCAGCTCTACCTAGGGCAGTACCGATGAAGCAGCTGCCTAGACCTAGACTTCGTCCAGCTATAACCATGTTCTGGGCTACGTAGCACACATCCTGCATGCCCATCATAAAGGAGTTTAAGTCGGACGATAGGTTGGTCCAGCCTCTTTCATTCATTATTAACTCGAATTTGTGTTTATCCCAGCAGACTATGAAGAACAAGGGAGCTTTCCATGGATTTTTACTCCGATCTCTTCGTAGGAGGATGCTATAACTCTGACCAGCGAAAGGAGCCTGCTGCCCAGCACGAACAATTGTTTCAACTGTCTCTTGGTCCGGGTTTTGATCTGAGAAATTTCTAATCGACTTGTGTGAGAGAATGCATTCTATAACCGGATTGGTTTTCATGGATACTATTTGTAGTATCGTATATTCTTGTTTTTCGATAAAGAAAGGGGGGGGAGGTCAGCCGAATAAGCTGTTGAAGACTAGTTTGTAAGTTCCATGGGTCTGTGCTCGGTTCTGGGCTCTGAATCCGATGAGAACTATCTTGCCTTTGCCAAGTTTTGCTACAATCATAGCTGCCTTGCGTTTTATCTTCTCTTCTCCGATGAGCCATCCGCTTTCAAGGATTTCTCTCTCTGGGAAACTAGCAATGACCTCATATTTCTCGTTCTCTCCTGATGGTATGATATCGAAGACCATGCTGTTCCAGAAGAGGATGAGGCTATCCCAGTCCATACCATAAGCTGCGGGGTTTGTTATGTCAACATTAGTATGTAGAGTTGAACCGGGGCAGAAGAACTCCTTGGAGGTTAGTCCCTCTACAGCGTTCTTCAGTTTGAGGTCTAGCTTGTTAATTGCGAACTCACATGAGCTTCCTAAGCAGACAAGAGTACCCCCGTTTTCAACGTATTTCTTAAGGGCTTCTACCCCTTCATCACCGATACCACTTTTGTATTCTGGTGGATAGTTGGGGGCACTTCTTCTACCTTTGAACCGTTTCTTGTAGTATTCTTCGATGTTTTTGCCTATTATCATCTGTTCAGAGTCGTTTGGGAGTACGATTGTATCATAGTTTTGTTTGAGACCTCCCTTCTTGACTTCGTCATCCATGATGGTCTTATAAGGTATCTCAAACTGTTCTAACACAAGTCTTGTCCAACCTTCATCCATGTTACCGCCGTAGTATCTCTGGTACATACCAATCCTCGGGGGCATCATTGTGACCGTGTCTTTCACCTCCTCACAAAGTGGATAGAATGATAGGTGAAGCTCATCTGCAAGCATCTCCATCTCCCCTATTTTTGCATCACGGATAATGAATGCACCTGGGGGGAAGCCGACATCATCACATATGACTGCATCCTTAGCCCTTGATACTGTGTATCCCATCTTCATGAGTCTGTTGACTGCGATGAAGCTATCATTTATCCTAGGGTCAAGGACGTAACCATATTCTGATGATCCGACGAAGCATCCCTCAGGCCATATAACCTCTGATATTTCTTCCATATCACAGGCAATGTACTCTACTGGGTCAACGCGGACACCCATAAACTCGAACATTGTATCTGTAGCCGAGTCTTGAGGTCTCATGGGTGACCCATCTCTGTCTCGTGTATACGGATGATCTGGATAGATTGTTCTACCTAGCAGAGTCTTTACGAGACCGCTTTTCGGTTGAGCACAGTCTATTATGTATGAACCGGCACCATAAATCGTATTATCAACGATGAAATCCTCTATTGCCCTGCTGATCTTTAAGCCTTGAAGTAGCAGCTTATCAACTAATTTAGCTGACGTTACTGGGTCATGCTGCAGTGAAGGTATAATATAGGCTGCTGGAACTCCCATTGCTCCACGCTCTGTCTGACGCTTCCCCTTGAGGTATGCGTTCTTGAGAGCTGTATCCTTGTTTCTGGCTGCCATATCCAGTGTTGCCCAGCCTGAGATCTTCTGCTGTTCAACGATGTCCCTAAGACGCCACCAGCCTCCTGGCCATGGGTGGGGGAAGTTGGTCTGAGGGTCATAAGTTGGGTTTCCACGGCTTCCACTTCTCAGCTGACTGGGGTGAATATAAAGAGGTGTTGCTAGTCTAGCGCTTGCTGACTCTGTAAGGGTTCCAGCTATGTTGTGATATATAGTGATCCAGTGGAATCCCAGATGGCCCCATGCAAGGAACATTGCACCGTTTATAACGCCTGTTTTTCCCTGTTCCTCTAGCCTATAGGCCATATGCGCGCCGTACCAACTGTGTTCTCTCCAAATGAGAGGATCAGCATAGGGGTGGATTGGATCAACGTAGGGTGGTACATAGAATCTTGCTCCATAACTACCCATATGATGGTGGTCAACATAGACTTGGGGAGTCCAGTCCTGAAACATTATCTTTGCCATATACTGGCTCTCAACAGTGTTGGTTTGGAATGCATCTCTGTTATTATCGTGGCCTACATATTTGTGGTAGAGCCATGGAAGGCTGGTTCCCTCGAATTCTGTTCCCACCCAGCGATTATACCAGTCTGTGACCATAATCTGACCGTCAGGGTTGAAGCATGGCACCATAAGGAATATGACATTATCTAGTATCCTCTTGGTCTCCTCATCGTTACGACTCAACAGATCATATGCTAACTCGGGTGCCATCTGGGTTCCTCCTATCTCTGTTGCATGGAGGCTCATGGATTGGCAGACTACTGCCTTTCCCTTACCAAAAAGTTTCTCCGCTTCCTCCTCGGACATGTCACCTGGATCAGCTAGTCTATTGTTAATCTCTCGGATTTCTTCAATGTTTGAAATATTTTCGGGGGATGAAATAAGACAGAGTAAGAATGGATTTCCCTCAGTGGAGGGTCCCATGTCAATCACTTTAATCCTGTCGCTCTGCTCCTGCAGTTTATGAAAATAATCTACAATCTTGTCCCACCGAGCAATCTTACGGTCTGCTCCAAGTTGGAAACCGAAGAATTCCTCAGGGGAAATCTTTTTACTCAAAAATCTTCACCAATATTGCGGTTCACATGTATAATAAAAGACATGCAGGTTCCTGAGAAAATTGAATCTTAAAGGTACATTACAGAGTTCTTAACTGACTGCTTCTCATTTTTCCAAAATAGCTTCTTCAATGTTTCATAATAGGATAGCCATGCGTAGTCTACTATGGGCATTTCATCAGCACTCTCCCCCTGCAGTAATACCTTCTCACTAATATCCGCTTTGACAAAATAGGATGATACCATATTCTTCATCTTTATTTGTTCATATTCGTAGAAATACTCATAATAGTGTACCTTTTCCCCGATTGTGTTCTTTTTTAGACCTACTTCCTCCAATATTTCACGTTTTAAGGCTTCAGTTTCTGTTTCTCCCTGTTCAATTCCTCCCTTTACTAGTCTCCAAATAATATTTCCTGTTTTAAAATGCCTTTTTCCTATGATAAGAAATTTCTCGTTCTCTCTGTCATATATGACTGCTTGAACTGAGGGTCTGTTGACAACCAATTGAAACAGAGTCATAAAGTGAAAAGTGGGATTATAGGGGTTTCTCTACCCTTTTCTAATCCCTTCGCAGAACCTTGCCTGATCTAATCCCAGTGTGCTCTGAGTTATCTACGACGTGACCACCATTGACGAATACATGCTCGATGCCTTCAGGGTAAATGCATGGCTCGAGTGCTGTGGCCTTGGGATTGACGTTCTCTATAACCTTTAGTATCTTTACTTTTAATCCAATTGGGACATTAAATATGTTTTTTGAGACATCCGTGTCACAATTTTTAAATTAGGGGTTGCTGATCCGACGTTGTAATAAAAATGATGGACACATGCACAGACTGCGGAGCAACCCTCGAAGTTCCTCTTGATTCAGAAGTTGGAGAGATCGTAGAGTGCCCGGACTGTGGACTAGATTTTATACTATTTGAAATGGACGGTCAGATAGGACTCAAGGAACTAGCTATAGAGGGCGAAGACTGGGGCGAGTAAACCCACACTCATAGTATTTTTATTTAATTCTTCTTGGTGATATTTTGTCTGATATAGTCCTTCTTTTCGATCGATCTGAACCTGATGAACTAGGGATAAGACTGACAGCCTCAGACATGGGTGTAGATCTTGGTTACTTACCCTTCTACAAGATTGCTGTAGGTTTCGGAGAAAATGGATTATCTTACAAGAGTTTGGGTAAAGACTATACGGGAGCACTAGGAGAAACACAGGTGGTCATAAATCGGACTCAGAGTAAGAACCGAAGGATATTTGCAGCTTCCATACTGGATGCCTTGGGAAAGAAGGTCATTAACACATATGACGTTGAAAACATTTGCTCTAGCAAGGTCAGAACCCTCCTAAAGCTCTTCTATAATGGTGTAAAGATACCAGAAACCATCTACATTCCCAGTAATGTTCAGGAACCTATCCCTCAGGGAGGAGTCATGAATAACCTAGTTACTGTGTCCATGCTCATTCAGGATAGATTGGACTCAGGAAAAATTGTGGTTAAACCAGATGGTGGTACCCATGGTAGGGGCATTGGTCTCGCTGAAAGCGAAAACGGATTAAAGGAACTACTGAAGAAGGTTACCCCCTCAATCATAAACCCATCAGGAGTACTAGCCCAAGAATATGTACCCAAGTGGTTCTATGACCTACGAATAATAGTCACCAAACAGAAGAACTCCCCTGTATACTGTGCTCCCATTGCAATGGCCCGTGCAGGATTCGGTGATTTCAGGACGAACACGTATCTCGGGAATAAGATATTCCACGTTGAATTACCTTCTACCATCATCAAGGCTGCAAGAGCTGGAGGAAAGGCACTTCTTGATGGTTCTGATGCCGGAGTCCTGGCTTTTGATGCTATGCCCTTCTTCAGAGAAAAATATGAAGTGAATGAGGAAGCGATAAAGTCTGCATTTACGAAGCTTGATGATACCTTCGGTGGTATTCAGTCTGTTAAGAGTGATCCTATGAAAAAGAGGAATTTCAGGAGTTACTCTGAAAAGCTTGAAGCTGCTTATGGTGTATATACCTCGACAGAGGAATATCACATTGTACAGGGAGTTATCCAGGACAGCCTTAACTGGGCTCAGGACTCTGTTGTACTCCACGAGTGTAACGCTTGTCCTGAATTCTGGGAGCAGACCCGCGTAATAAGTGGGATAAATGTAGCTGAGTATCTGCTAAATGGTGCCTTAAGTCTGTTGGAATAGCACATTTTATGCAAATGTATCATCATCTGTAATATACTTAATAATTCAGGTTATATTCTGAGTAACTGTGGGGGTAATTATCCGGTGAGTAGTAAGCAAAAACGAATAACTATTAAAAAGGTCCCCCATCAAGGAATTCAAATTGAAGCTGAGATAGGAGAGGACACATCTCCGGAGGAGATAATCCAACTCCTCAGGGAACTCGGATATAATCAGGAGGTTCCAGAGAGAGACCACATCTCTCTACAGCAGCTAATAAACAAAATTTTCCAGAACTACATGGATATAACCCGCATCGAAGGTGGGGTTATAGGGCAAAAACTGTACACGAAGTGGAAACAGATAGGATTCGACATAGTAGACTTACAGGCTTTACTCGATGACCGGGAGGCGAAAGCTAATGCAAAGAAGGTACTCCAGGAAACGGAGCTTCACTCTATCGAGGACGTACTAGTTCCTCCCGTTGAAGATCCACCTGAAGTTGGACTCTTCTTACCAGAACCAGCACCAGAATATGACAACTATCCTGAAGAAACAGTGGTGACACCTCCCGTGGAAGTTCTAGAGATACCAGATGAGGAGCAAGTTCTAGTAAACTACGCCATTGATGAGGACCCAGAACTAGATGAAATACCCGATGAAAACCCCCCGGATGAATGTGAGTACTGTAATAAATTCAGGAATGTTGGAACTATGGTCTGCCCCCATTGTGGTAGACCCTTAACGTCGATGCTGAAATATTAGGTACAGAAAACAACTAGCCCTTCCAGTACAATAAGAAATGAATGGAAGTACATAATATGACTGCAGTGATGTAATTTTCAACCCTTTGGGATCATTCTTATTTCTAAAACGTTCATCATGAAAAAATAAATTAAAGTATGAACTGTAAAACAAATGATAAAATTAGTAGGTTAACCCTCACGATAGAGGATCTTCCCGGGCATTGCCTTGTTCTGTTTTCCCTTCTTGACCACAGTCTCTCCGTTTATGATGACATACTCAATTCCCTTGGGGTACTGTCTCGGCTCAATTGCTGTTCCCATATCTGTAATGATCTCTGGGTCCCAAACTGTAATGTCCGCGTATGCTCCAGGTTTCAGTACACCTCTGTCTGTCATCTTGAATTTTGTTGCAGGTAGGCTGGTGATCTTGCGGACCGCCTCCTCAATTGATAGGAGACCAGTCTCACGGACCATACGTTTCAAGTATCCAGGATGTCCTCCGAAGGCGTTCTGGCTAGGAAGCATCCATGTAGGGTGTCTATTCTGTGTCTTCTCATCAACAGCGAAGGTATCGCAGCCTATCATCATGTTGGGGTGTTTGTAGTACTCCAGTTTGATCCAGTCGTCCTTATTCCGTATTGTCTGTGCCTTGCACATGGGGTCACCAGAGATTATCTCGAATAATGCATCAACAGGGCTTTTTTCAAGGATTTCAGCTATCTCGGAAACGTTTTTGTCAACCCATTCCTTTTTCTTGTGCTCCCTTATGAACCTCTTTTCAGCCCACTTGGGGTCCCTTTTCGGGTTGAGCATTCTCATTTTACCTGAGTTTATCTGCTCCTTAATTTCATCTCGAAGATCATCCATGCGGAAGGCATTCACTAACTGTTCCGGAGTACCTGCGATCTTCAGCCATTTTGAGAATATACCGATTAAGTATGGCGATGTAAATATTCCCCCCGACTGGTGATGGGGAATTACATCAAAGTGGACATTGAGTCCCTCCTCATTTGCTTCGTCAACTGTCTTCAATGTAGCTCTGATAGCTGCCTCAGTCATTATCTTGTTATCTGGTGGGGTCACAGTGAATTGGTTACCAAGGTGGCTGATTTGAACGGACATCTTTGCTTTCCTACCGATATCTATCGCCTCTAATACTCCATAGATTGGATTTGCTGGTGCCTCATTTGGTTTCATATCTCCTCTAGGACCCGTTCTAAGGCAGTGGCTATTATAAATGCCACCATACTTAGCAGAAACCTTGGCACAGGCCAGAATCTCTTCAAAATTAGCCCAGCTACCCGGTTCATATCCTCTCCCAACACTTAATCCACAGCATCCATCAAGCATAGCTTGCTTAGTGAGCTCTCGCATCTGCCTGACCTCCTTCTTCTTGGCATAACGTTTATAGTCCATACCCATGACGAAGCTGCGTATATCCCCGTGGCCTACCAGTGGAAGCATGTTAGGTGTCATACCGGTCTCTTCAACCTTCTTGAAGTAACCAGCCATGGTATTCCAGTCTACCTCCCAACCGTAGAGTTCCTTATGACGGACGTTAAAATCGTCTTTAGGTATTAACCACCCACCTCTGCCCATTTTAGGCCTGACATCCTGATAGAGGTCAATATAGAACCATGGTTCCCCTATGAACTCGTTATAGGGTCCAGTACTGTCCCCGCAGTGACCACCCACGAAGCTAGTGATCCCTTGCATGACATAGCTTTGAGCATTTGGATAGTAGAGTATACTCAAGTCAACATGGTTGTGTACATCTATGAATCCAGGAGTAACCGCCATTCCCTTAGCGTCGATAACAGTCTTGGCGTCTCCCTTCAGGTCACCTGAAACTTCACCTACAGCGTGAATCCGCTCATTTTTGACGGATAAAGCACCCTTGTAGGGTAAGACTCCGGTTCCGTCTACGATAAGTGCATTCTTGATAAGGACATCATATTCCTCGGACATAGTAATCGAATATACGAGGTCATTTCATTGTTTAACATTTGTTAGAAATAGATTGAAAAAAGAGTGTAGATTACTCCCTATAGAGTATTTTACCGGGTAAAGCTCCAGTATGCTTGGATTTTTTAACTACAAGTTCACCGTTCACAATGACATATTCAATTCCCTCAGGATAGAGCCGTGGCTGTAATGCATTCCCTTTGTCTGTGACAGTATTCATATTTACAGCAACGATATCAGCGTAGGCTCCCTCTTTGAGAATACCTCTGTCAATCATCTTGAACTTCTTTGCAGGTGAGTTGGTTATCTTTCTTATTGCTTCCTCAATTGAGAGGGTGTTTGTCTCTTTTACAGCGCGCCGGAGATATCTGGTGAAACCTCCAAAACTATTTTCACTTGGATAGGATGTTGGGAAGTGTCTGCTCTCTCTAGTGTGGTCAACTGCAAATGTATCTATACCAATCATCATGTTCGGGTGTTTGTAGTACTCAAGTTTCGCCCAGTCGTCACCACCCATACGCATACTCTTGGTGTTAGGATCTGCTATAATTACTTCAAAGAATGCATCAAGGGGGTCAATATCTAGATCCTTGGCTACCTGTGCTATAGTCTTATTCAAGAATCGTTTTTCCTTACATTCAACTATTGTAGCTCCATTAGCCCAATTTGGTCTAATGTTTGGATTCAGGCTATACCATTTCCCTGAATTAATTGTTGCTTTGATCTCCTCACGGAAGTCCGACATCTTCAGATTCTTTACGAATTGCTCCGATGAGCCAGAAATCTTCAACCAAGGACGCAGACTCCCAATCAAGTAGGGAGATCCCCCTATTCCTCCTGCTGCATGGTGGGGTATTGTGTCAAAATGGATGTTGAGTCCCTCTTCATTAGCGTCATCAATTATCTTCAACGTATTATCAATGGCTGCTTGAGTCATATCCCTGTTATTTCCCGGAGATACTGTGTAGAGTGTTCCCAAATGGGATATCTGGACTGATAATTTAGCTTGACGCCCCACATCAATAGCCTCAAGAACACCATTGATTGATACTGGTCCGGGCTCACCTACTTTTCGAGCTTTTCGGTGCCCTGTCCGAAGACTGTGACTTGCATAAACCCCATCATATTTTGATGCCGTTTTTGCACATTCTACAAGTTCATCCATTCCCGCGTAAATACCAGGGTCATAGTCTCTTCCAACGCTTATACCCCTACAGCCATCTTCCATGGCTATCTCTACGTGGTTCTTCATTTCCCTGATCTCTTTCTTTGTTGCTTTCCTCTGGAACTCGGGACCTATAACGAGGCTACGGATATCACCGTGGCCCACCAGGGGAACGTAGTTCGGGCTTAAACTAGTCTCTTCAACTTTCTTGAAGAATTCCCCCATGGTATCCCAGTCAATCTCCCAGCCATAGAGTTCTTTATGCCGTGGGTTTATCAACTCACGGGGCTGCAACCAGTTCTTGTAATACATTCTATCCGCTACATCAGTGTAGACGTCACCGAGTATCCATGGTAATCCGATATATTCTCCGAATGGTCCGGGGCTGTCCCCACATTGTCCTCCAACAAAACTCGTTATCCCCTGTCGTAGAAATCCATCAGCCTTTGGGTAGTAAAGAATACTCAAGTCACCATGGTTGTGCACATCTATGAACCCGGGAGTAACTATCAAACCTTTTGCGTCAATGACTGTCTTGGTATCACCCTCAGCCTTACCGATGGCTGAAATCCTCTCCCCCTGAACTGCTAAAGCCCCTTTATACGCTGGAGAACCAGTTCCATCAACGATAGTTGCATTCTTGATAAGAATATCATATTCCTCTGACATAGTAATCAAATTATACGTTAGCTATCTTGGCTTAACGCTTTGGAGCAGAGGATATTAATATCACGAAATATAGGCATAGAGAGATTCCTATGAGCATGAAGATAACACAGATAGAGGGAAACCAGTTCAAGGCCGAGTACAGGGGAGTTGAAGTCGTATCTGGAAACGTCTCAAGTAACAGTCAATATCTAGGCATGAGTCCGGGGAGCCTAATGGTAGCTGCTCTAGGCATGTGCACAGGAATGCATGTGAGATCTTATCTAGAGAAGAACAACATAGAACATTCAGGTATAGAGATTTCCGTTAAGAATCAATACGAAAGAAATCCTACCCGAGTTGTTGAATTCTACCTGTCCGTAATAATAGATGGAGAATTAACAGAGGAACAGAGAGAAGGTGTAGCTGAGGAGGCAAAACTCTGTTATGTTGGTAACACCATGAGTGGCGGTCCTAAGATCAACGTGATCGTAGAAGATTAAATACATTAAACAGTTATTACAGATTTTTCGAGGACTTTTTCAAGACCCCTTAATCTGTTCCTCAGAGTTACCTCCGTGGTTCCAGCTGCCAATGCTATTTCTTTCTGTATGCGTCTCTCCTTCTTAGCCAAACATGCAAGGTACAGCGCAGCTGCAGCAACTCCCCGTGGGTCCTTCCCTGAGAGTTCTCTCTTCTTCTTAGCTATCCGCAGTATATCGATAGCATAGAACTCTGTAGCCCTCTTTAATTTGAGTCTGGATGCAATGGGCGATACAAACTTTATGGGGTCATCCACCGGCATTCTAATTTTCAGCTCTTTAATAAGAATGCGATAAGATCTGGCGATCTCACTATGCTCCCTTGAACTCTCCTTTGAAATACTTTTCAGTGAACGTGGAACCCCATTCAAACGACATGTACCATATAATGACGCTGCCACAAAAGCATCAATAGATCGTCCTCTGATTAAATCTTCTTTTAGGGCTCTCCTGTAAATAATTGCGGCCTGTTCTTTCAGGTTTGGTGGTAAATGTAGTCTCGCTGCCATTCGATCCAGTTCAGCCATAGCTATGCTAAGGTTTCTCCCCCAAGTATCATCCATTTTTGATCGAGTGTTATATCGTTTAAGGCGTGTCATTCTCTGTCTCGTTTCAGCGTCAAGCTGGTTTCCTAGACCATCCCTATTGGTATTGAATCCTGTGCTGAATCCTTTATCATAAAGACTGAAGGACATGATGCTACTTGCCCGAGCTCGCTTTTTTTTCTCAGCACTACTGAATGCCCTCCATTCAGGTCCCGTATTTATGATCTCATCTGAGATTACGAGACCACATTTTGCACAAATCTCTTCACCCGCTTCAAAATCTGTTATGATGTTTGTGCTACCACATTTAGAGCATTGTTTTTGATTAAGCTGTTGTTCCATTTAAAATCCTCCTTGTTGTGGTAACTCTTTGAGGAATTCCATGACTTCACTTCTATTCGAGTCCACACGCGCGCGTTGACTCCTATATGAGTACAATGATACAAGTATTTGAGGACTGCTGGAAAAATGGTAAACTCATTGAAAAAACATTGAAAGAACTAGAAAAAATCCAGATCTAATCCCTTCTCAGAGGATGATATTTTATAGAATATCCGAAATATTTTATATTATATGGACGAAAT
>RCNB010000258.1_pt1 | contig 36815 bp, 27 predicted proteins | sample 2041321 | NCBI WGS metagenome assembly RCNB01 (sample SAMN09708232, study PRJNA481090) | Marine sediment metagenome, whole genome shotgun sequencing project.
ACGTTTTGTGTGTTCTTGTTGTTGTTATTGTTGCTGCTGTGGTTCGGGTAATTGCATGAGGAGTCGGTGACTATCAAAATCTTAGTTCCTATATTATTAGGAATTTTACTTTTTGGATGTGCTTCTATTCCACATTATGAAGAGAAATATATAGATTCCCAAACGGTTACATATAAAGATCACAATATTGACACAGTATGGGTAGCAATTTTAGAAGTCATCATAGAAATGGAATATACAGTAACCAATACAGATAAAAACGGGGGCACGGTTTTTGCAGAAAGAGAACAGGCCCCTCCCTGGATGACAAACCCAAAAGTAACTCACAGCTTAAGCATTATTGTAAGAAAGAATGGAGAAGATATAGTTATAACTTGTCAGTCAAAAATATATCGAATCTCTGTTGAACCTATAGGAGAAATCAATAGGTTTTTTAACGCGTTAGACAAGAAGCTAACAAAAAATAACATTAGCGTCTAAACAAAACGCGTGACAAACTCGTGACAAAATTGGCTGATAAATGGTGATATTCGGTTATATGCGATTATACGGCATTCGAGCCTAAGTCATTGATATTGCTAGCATTTCCTTTAATTTCAGCAAGATAGAAATAGTCCTTTTTCGCAGGACCAATGCTATTTTCATGACCTTAATTTCGATCTCTTTTTTGATGTTTGGACTACTTATTCTGCTCGAAGATCTGATGAGCCTCCTGCGGAGACATTTTTTGATGAACGACGGCCCTGATGGCTTTGATCATAGCCACAGGATGGGGAGATTGCCAAATATTCCGTCCCATGTCCACGCCAGCCGCCCCTTTTTCCACTGCATTATGGGCCATCTCCAGGGCGTCTAATTCCGTCTCCAGTTTTGGCCCTCCAGCAATCACTATCGGAATCGGGCAACTCTCGACGATTTTCTCAAATTCATCGCAGTAATAGGTTTTGACATAACTTGCCCCCAGCTCTGCTGCGATTCGACAGGAAAGGGACAAGAAACGAACATCTCTTTTCCCCAATTCTTTCCCGACTGCCGTGACGGCCAGAACTGGAATCCCGTAGGGTAAAGCTTGATCGACAAGGGTGGCCAGATTGCAAAGAGTCTGGTGTTCGTAATCGGTTCCCACAAAAATGGAAAGAGCCACAGCAGAGACATTCAGACGCACGGCTTCCTCCATGCAGGTCGTGATGCCCTCGTTGGATAGATCCTTCCCGACAATGCTGCTTCCTCCAGAGACACGGAGCACGATCGGAACGTCCTCTCCGGGATCGACCGATGTCCTCAAAATTCCCCTTGTCAACATCAGGGCATCGGCATACGGCAACAGGGGTTCGATGGTCGATCTGGCATCCTCTAATTTTTTGGTGGGCCCTAAAAAATAGCCATGGTCAAGGGCCAGCATAACCGTCCGATTGGTATCCGGTTTTATTATTCGGGATAATCGATTTTTCATTCCCCAGTCCATTTGTCCTCCTCGCAATGTTACATATTCTTATCTCTACGGCTCTATGATGACTTTCATAGAGTCCTGAGCTCGTTCGACAAGCAGAAAGCCTTTGGCCGTATCCGATAGCGACAGTCTATGCGTGATCATGTCTTTGACACGAATGGTTGGAGACCGCATAAGTTCAAGTGCAGCCCACGAATCATAAGGACTGGCTCCATACGATGTGGTCAAGGTCCTATCGTTCCGGCCAAAAACATCCGTAACAGAAAAAGAAATATTGACTTCAGGGTCAGGAAAAGCAAAAAACAGGATCATTCCTCCCCTTTCTGCCGATTCCAGTGCCCGATTTTGAGCCATTTCTGCTCCTGTGCAGACAACGACAAGGTCAGCTAAACGACCTCCCGTTAATCTGCGCAGGATGGCGTTTGAATCTTCCTCTGGAGGGATTGCCTCATCTGCGCCAAACTGCTTGGCCATATCCAGACGGAACGGCACAGGATCTATGGCTAAAATTCTGCCCGCTCCAAGTTCCCTTGCTGCGTGAATCATCAAAAGCCCGGCAATCCCGCTCCCGATAACAAGGGCATTCTGGCCCGGCTGGAGCCTCGCTATGCTCAGGGCTCTCAGCACACATCCGAGCGGTTCATGGAAGGTCGCTTGCTCGTAGGAAATGTCATCGGGGATCACAAAAACTCCCCTGTCCACATTGATTGCTGGAAGGCGGACATATTCTGCGAAACCTCCAGGATCAAAATTCGTCCGGCGCAATGTCTCACAAGCTGTATGATGGCCTGTCAGGCAGTAGCTGCATGTGTTGCAAGGCACATGATGGGCTGCGACGATCCTATCCCCCACCTTGAAATTCTCCACTCCTTCACCGGTCTCCACAACCTCACCGGCTACCTCATGGCCCAATACGAGTGGAGCTTTTTTTATCCGGTACCATTCCATCACATCGCTGCCACAGATACCGCTGGCCTCCACTTTCATGATCATTTCGCCAGGACCACAAACCGGTCGAGACATTTCCTGCATACGAATGTCGCTGTTGTTGTAGTACATGGCTACGCGCATGAGTTCCATCCACAAAAAAAGTGCAGGTATTATGCTGAATAATCCAGGTTATAAACTCCCCATAAAAAAGTCAAGGTCTTCCTTTTAGTTTGGTATGGTAATGTCGCGATTTTGAATGGGAGGGACTATAGGAAAAGAAATTAATTAATATGTCTCTGTCAGTTAGATAAAGTGTTATCAATGACTGTTTGAAGTTCCTCTTCATCAAAGGGTTTGCTGATCACGGTCGATGGATTGCCGTTTTTCCCGTTATTGATTCTGTTGATTGTCGCTTGGTCTGAATAGGCCGTGAGATAAACGATCGGAATCCGGAATTGCTTGTAAATCTCCTCGCCGGCACTCACACCATCGATACTTCCTTTGAGTTTAATATCCATCAGAACCAGATCTGGTTTCATTTTGGACGCTTTTTGAATGGACTCTTCTCCAGATGAGACAATAGCTGATATCATGTAACCCAGGTCTTCAAGCATGGATCGAATATCTAGAGCAATGATGTTTTCGTCTTCGACAATCAGGATTTTCGGGTTTTGTGAGTTCATTATCTGTCTCCTCTCACATAGCAATCCGTAAATTTTTTTTAATGTTCAACTATTTAGTCGCACAATTAGGGGAAAGTGCGAAAAATCTTATGGGATGGGAATGGGATCTTTCTCAAGATCAATTGTTTTTATAAATATCAGGGCTTTCCATTGCCACAAATCGCCGGCCACATTTGTCTTTAAAAACGTAGTTTCAATCTGTTGTTTTTTTTGTGGGACAATATTTTCTTCATTAATATCCTTTGCAGGAGAAAGTGACATAGCAAGGTGATAAAGGCCTGCCACTGCACCCAGAATAGGAATCCCGGATACAGGTTTTTGTGTCCTATCTATCAGTCCGAATGGATTGTATATTCCTTCCCAGGGAGGAAGATCAAGTTTGAAAGAGATGTCACTCAACGCAAATTTTCTTGTGGAATAGATCAACCGGTTATCGATCAAAAAAGACAATGTGTACACATGTTGTTTTTTTTCCTCGCCCATTTTTTGAACGACATAAAGAGGGACGAGGCGGATATCGATGACGATTTCTTTATCAACGACCGACTCACCTGACTTGCATCCCAGGATAAATGTGTATGTATCCGTTTTCCGAAAAAAATCCGTAGAAGGCAAAGCGATGGTATTAAATCCTTTCCGAAAAAGGCCCGCCTGGAGTACCCGATCTCCAAAAGAGATTTTAAACAGGGTATCGGTTCGAACCTGCATACCAATCGTGATTTTTCCAGGTGGCAGGCTTCTTTGATACACCTTATTCTCCACAAGACATATCCCTGAAACCAGGGGAAATCCCTTTTCTTCAGCAGCACAAACGCCTGTCCACAGAAAGACGACAACTGTTATCCAAACACATTTATTCATGGAACTCGAACACAAGAAAAGCTTCCAATCGTTCAGACGGAAAATCGTCTGGTAATGGAGGGAAAGGGGCGCTGGAACGGATCGCCCCAGTCGTGGTTTGATCGAACACTTGGAAATCGGAGGATTCCACAATTTCCATGGCAACGAGATTTCCCTTTTTCCCGATGATGATAAGGATTTTCACCTCTCCCAGGGCAATGGATTCATCAATCGGAGGTAGGGTCCAGTTATTGCGGATTTTGTCCACAACCTGTTTGACCCAGGGTGTAATATCGTATCCCTCCAGTTGATCGGACACATCGGGATCTATCTGACCGGATGAAATTCCTCCCCCCTTATTGGTTATAATACGGTTAAAACGGAGAGAGGACAATGCTGGTGAACTGTATTTGGAAAAATCAAGGTCTTTGCGGATAGCTTCTTCCCCCTGTTCCTCATACTCTGGGTTCTTCCTGTCTATGCTCAAGGAAAAACTCCCCTTGCTTTTTGGAGATGGGATGAGATCAAAACGCTCTCGTGTTTGTTCTATATTTTGGCCGATGTCCAAATTTTTTAAATAAACTACGCCAGGATCTGGCTCAAACGGCAGCACATCCTCCACTTCTTGGACCGACAGATCCCCAAGAGGCGTTTGTTGAGAAGAAGGTCCGGATGTTTGGATTTCATCATATAATCCTGCGATTCGAGGAATATACATCCTCTCAGGCGAAACAATGTACACATCTGCTGCATGTCGGTATAAATATACCCTGACTGGCGGGACAAGTTTGATCAAGAAGAAAAGAACAGCAGCATGAAAAAACAATGAGATAAAGATACTTATTCCTCGCTCTTTTATATTGGCTCGGTTCATGCTGCTATTCTTCTTTTCTGTCTCATTATAGTATAATTTCTCTTCACTATTTATAATAGCTTGCGGATTCAAAAAGTTACATATCAGATTTGGTGGCTCATAACGTGCATTCCAAACCCATGGGAAGAATAACTTGGAGGAAAGGTTGAATCAAAAGATAAAATTGGGAAAAACAGACTTGTATGCAGGTAAGCTTGGAATCGGTGCAGCCTATGGTGCTCCTCCGGATGCGTTAGAAGCCGCATTCGAAGAAGGCTGCAATTATTTCTACTGGGGAGCTCTCAGGAATTCAAAGATGGCCACAGCTATCCGGAACATCGTAAACAAGGGGAAACGGGATGATTTGATCGTTGTAATCCAAGATTTTAGACGGTCCCGCCAAGGTGTGGAGCACAGTTTGATGAGAGGTTTAAAAAAGCTAGGCTTGGAGTATGCTGATGTGCTTTTGCTGGGTAGGTACAAAAATCCTCCAAATCCCAAGGTTCTCGACATACTCGAAAAATTGAAAGACAAACAGGCGTTCCGCTACCTAGGAATATCAGGCCATAAACGGGCATTATTTCCTGAACTGGCCAAAGATCCCCGGTATGACCTTTTTCATATAAGATATAACGCAGCAAACCGAGGCGCTGAGGAGGATATCTTTCCTCATCTTCCTGAGAGCCGTCCGGGAATCGTCTCGTTTACAGCAACAAGACGAATGTCTCTCGTGAAATCAAAGCGGATTCCCGCCGTTGAAAAACGCCCAACCGCGGGCGATTGTTATCGGTTTGTAATTACAAATCCATCTGTGGATGTAGTCATCACCGGACCATCCAATGCAGAACAGCTGAAACAGAACTTGGATGAAGTGAAAAAAGGACCTTTGAGCAAGGACGAACTCCAATGGATGTACAGGATCGGAGATTACGTCTACAGACGGGAAATAAAAAGTGATTAAGAAAAGTCTTAAAGTTGTAAAATTCTAATCTGAATAAACCAAACCTTGCCTAGCTGCGTATTTGTCAATAAAGGAGCAATACAAAATGGAAGGACACACAAAAGTTCTTGGCATCCTGTGGATCATCTACGGAGTGCTGGGAATTATAATGGGATTATTGATACTTGGAGTACTCTTTGGGATCTCTTTTTTGCCAAATGATCACGAATCTCCCATCATACTCCGGACGGTGGCTATAGCAGGGGGTGGTTTGATTGCCTTACTCTCTCTGCCTGAAGTCATTGCAGGTTTCGCCCTGTTGAAGTTCAAAGAGTGGGGACGCATACTTTCTCTGGTCGTGGCAGTGCTCAACGTCATTTGGTTTCCATTCGGTACGGCTCTGAGTATCTACACTTTCGTGATTCTTCTCAACACAGAAACCATCGCGTTGTTTAAAAAGGGCTAATTCATCACCATTCACAAAAAAGATTCTGGTCAATCGACTCGCTTGTACACGATCTTTCCACCGACAATAGTGTAGTCGACCTTGGAGGACATGATCCGATCTTCGGGAATGGTCATCAGATCGTTGTTGAACATGACCACATCACCCAAATATCCTTCCTTGATTTTTCCTTTGCGATCCTCCATGAACTCCGAATAGGCTGAACCTAGAGTGTAAAGCTCGATCGCTTCTTCCATTGTTAGTTTCTGCTCGGGAAACCACCCTTCTCCCGGCTCTCCAGCCCGGTCTTTCCTGGTGACAGCCGCGTATAAACCTTCCAATGGATCGAGAGGTTCCACACCGTAATCCGTCCCAAACGCGATTTTGGCTCCCACATCCAACAACCTCCTCCATGCATAGGCCCCTCTGCAACGTTCGAGCCCGATCCGTTTTTCGGCAAAACGTTTGTCCGTGATGCAATGGGTCGGCTGCATCGAGGCAATCACGCCGAGTTTAGCAAAGCGGGGAATATCCTTATCGATAAGCACCTGGGCGTGCTCACTACGGTGACGGCTGTCCCGGACTCCGTTTAATTCACGGGCCTTTTCAATGGCGTTCAATGTCAGGTGATTCCCCTTGGACCCGATGGCGTGGATGGCTATCTGGAAGCCCATTTTATCCGCCTCTACGATGATCCTCTCCAATTCCTCATAGGACTGATAGGGAAGTCCGGATTTATCACGTTCGTCCTCGAAAGGCTCGAAGAACAGGGCTGTTCCCGACCCCAGCGTCCCATCGATGTGTCCCTTTAGAAAACCGAATCGGATCCAGTCTTCCTCGAGAGGATATTTTTTCCGCAACTCCACATATTTCTGGAGCATCTCATCCGTGAGTCCGTCCAGCCTCTGACCGACATAGGCCCGGAGAGTCAGTTTCCCCATCTCCCGGAACTTCTGGAACATTTCGAAATTACCCGGAGGAAGCTGGACTGTCGTCACTCCCAACCTGGCAGCCATTTCAAAGGCGGCCTGCCATTCCCGGATGCGCCGCGCCTCTTCCTCTTCAGGAGTCCGCTGCACTCTCACAGCCCCGTATTTCAATAGCCGTCTAGCCAGTTCTTTGATTATGCCGGTCGGTTCTCCGGTCACTTTATCCTTTTGGATCTCACCGCCTGGAGGATCGGGCGTGTCCTTTGTAATGCCGGATTGGCGGAGCACATAGCTGTTCACTAACACAGAATGGCCATCTGCCCGGCTCAAGGCAACGGGATTATCCGGAGAAACAGGATCGATAAGCTCCTTCGTCGGCCACTCCCTGTTTATGAACATCTCATGTTCCCAGCGTCCTCCCCTGATGAGTTCACCGGGCTTTGCCTCCGCCACCTTTTCCATCACTCTTTCAGTTATGACTTTCGGGTCGGTGATGTAGCGGAAGTCGATGTAATCAGGATCGATCCCACCAAAATGGACATGGGCATCGTTGAAACCAGGAACCACAAGCCGGCTTTGGGCATCGATAACCTGGGTATTCTCCTCATCGATATATTGTTCGATGTTTTTGTTCGTGGTCACCGCGATGATCTTTTCGTCTTTGAATGCGATGGCCTCTGCCCGAGGATAGGCCTTGTCGATAGTGACCACCTTGGCGTTTTTTATCACAAGATCAGCCGGAACAGCTTGTTTCCTTAGGCCACAACCTGAGATAACAAACAGAAACGCCGGGACGACAAAACAAATCATCCATTTTTTATTCATGTTTCTCCCTCCTATATTTTTCATGCGTCTTCTGACTTGCTCATTTTGCCTATTTTCACGATTTTTTTCAACAATTGACTTTCTATTCGTTTTGGCCTTTAATATCGTCTTCGAACGGGAGAGATCATGAGAAAAATTTTCGTATTGACTGTTGCAGCAGTCTGTTTATTATTCAGCTTTTGTCAAAAGGGAAAAAATCAAATGGAAAAAAGTCAAAGTGAAGCCTTATCCATCCAGGCCAATCTGGTGTTTTTTTATTACCCTGACCTCGAGGAAGCCGAAAAATTTTATGCACAACTCCTAGGATTCGAAAAGGTTTTGGATTACGGATTTGCTAGAATTTTTCAGATGTCCCCTTCCACCTTCATAGGCCTTGTGGACGAAACGAAAGGCATGCACGATCCTTCTGAGCCGAAATCGGTCACACTCTCTTTTGCCACAAACGAGATAGACCAATGGTTCCGATATCTCAGTGACGAACACGTCCCGATGCACCGTCCTCTGAGCGAGTCGTCACGAATCCCGATACGGGGATTTGTGGCCTTAGATCCGGCAGGGTATTTTTTGGAATTCGAGACGTTTGCGGAGCATCCCCAAAACGCGCTGCTGCACGAACAACTAGCCTCAAGCCAAGCCCTGTATCCTTTCCCACAACAACAAACCTCCCGCCCTGCAGATTGCGGCATCCTGGCAAATGTCATCTGGCTTTACTACCAGGACATCCCAGAGGCTCAAGCATTCTACGAAGACAATTTCGGGTTCAAGCTTCTGGTGGACCAAGGTTTCGCGAAGATGTACTCTTCGTCTCAAACAGGATTCATCGGACTTGTGGACGAATCACAGGGGCTTCATCGGTTCACACAGGAAAAAGGTGTCAATGTTTGTTTTTTGACCGATAAAATCGATGCCTGGTACTCGCATTTCCAAGCAAAAAAAATGAAAATCAAGGATACGTTGGAAGAAATGGAAAGTATCCCGGTTAAAGCTTTTGTGGTCTATGACCCGGGTGAATACTTCATCGAATTCGATCATTTTTTGGAAGATTCCAAAAATCAACGCATACGAGAGCTGCTCCGCTGAAAAAAAAAGACAGACACGGGGCATAGAAGCTCGGATTATATCAACAAGGAGGTAGGCATGGGCAAAAAGTTCCTCTTGATTCTAGCTGTAATGATTTTGATGGCACCCAACATATGGGCCCAGGATATTGCGCTCAAAGGCGGCACAATCCTGACCATCACAAACGGCACCATCGAAAACGGGACGATCGTCATTCAGGGAGGAAAAATTACCGCTATCGGAAAGAATGTCAATATTCCCGCCGGGATTAGGGTCATAGATGTGACTGGGAAGTTTATCATGCCGGGAGTTATCGACAGCCATTCCCATATCGCTCTGACAGATGTGAACGAAGCCACAGACCCGGTCACCCCTCAGATCTGGATGTGGGAAGCCTTGGATCCAGGATCGGATTCCATCCGGAAAACCTTGGCCGGCGGGGTAACCACCGTCAAAACTATGCATGGGAGCGCCAATGTGATCGGTGGCGTGAATGTCACGATCAAGCTGAAATATGATCGCCCGATAGAAGAATTGATCATCTCCGGCGTTCGCCAACAGCTTAAAATGGCCTTGGGTGAAAATCCCAAACGTCTTTATGGAGAAAAGGGCCGCTCCCCTTCCACACGTATGGGCAGTGCCTATGTCGCACGGAAAGCTTTTATCGAAGCCCAAGAATACAAGGCCAAATGGGACAAGTATGAAAAGGACAAAGCAGCCGGCAAAAAGGATCTGACACCTCCGAAAAAGGACCTTAAAATGGAAACCCTGAAAATGACGCTCGAGAAAAAACTCAGCGTGGACTGCCACACCTACCGCGCCGAAGAGATCGTCTGGATCATTAATTTTTGCAAGGAGTTCGACCTCGACCTTCTGCAGATTAGCCACTGTATCGACGGTTACAAAGTGGCTGACATTATGGCTGAAGCCGGTGTTTTTTACGGCGGCTGGGTCGATTCGTGGGGATTCAAAGAAGAGGCCTATGACGGCTGTCCATACGGGATGCAGATCATGTATGACGCCGGCACTAAGATGGTGATCAACTCGGACAGCCCTGTTGTAGGACGCTACCTCTTCCGAGAAGCTGCTAAGGTGTTGAAATACACCGACATCCCGGAAAATGAAGCCCTCAAAATGATCACCCTTAATGCAGCAGAATCTCTGGAGCTGGAAGATCGCATTGGAAGTTTGGAAAAGGGAAAAGACGGAGATATCGCCGTGTTCGACAAACATCCTCTGGACACGACTACCAAATGCCTGATGACCATAATCGAAGGGAAAATATTTTTTGATTATGCCCAACAAAGCATCACAGCCAAAGGAGGAAGCCGATGAAAAAATTCACCCCTATTTTTCTTATGTTGTTTCTCCTTTTGGTAGTTGCAAAGGCAGGTATAGCCAGCGATACCATTTTGATCAAAAACGGCACAATCGTACCCGTGAATGGGGGTTCTCCTGCAGTCGGTGACCTCCTGATAGAAAACGGCAAGATCAGCAAAATAGGAATAAACATCCAGGCTCCAACAGGGGCAGAAATCATCGATGCTTCAGGAAGGTATATCTACCCCGGTTTGGTAGCCGTGATGACAGCGATCGGTGTCACAGGTTATCCACGTGCCGGGAACGATACGGACGAAACCGGGACATCCACACCGCAAATGGATCCCTACGATGCGATAAATCCAGAAGATGATTGCATCGATGTGACTCGAGTGGGAGGTGTGACCACGGTCCAGACCATAAGCGGAAGCCGAAGCGTTATCAACGGCAAATCCGTCGTTCTGCACTTGGGGGGAACTTTAGCCGAGGACATGATCGCCAAACGGTATGTAGCCCAGATTTTCAACATGGGTGCAACAGAGCAAAACAAATACCCCTCGACCCAACCCGGTGTGGTCTCCTATCTGAAGACGAAGCTAAATCAGGCCAAAGACTATGCCAAAAAACAAAGTGAGAAAGATCAAAAATCTGGTAGGGATAAAAAAGACGAAAACGAGAAAGAGGATTTATCCAAACGGGATCTGGCCATGGAAGCCCTTGTTCCTGTGGTCACTGGGAAGGTTCCTGCCCTATTTATCACAAACAATGAAGTGACCATCCGCAACGCTCTTGCCATCATCGATGAATACAAGCTCAAAGGGATAATCCGGGCAAGCTCTGGAATATTAAAATATGCAGATAGGATTGCCAAAGCCAATATCCCGGTCATATGGGCAGGGACAGTAAGTGTACCCCAGCGCTGGGAGCCCCACGATTTGAATTTTCACACAGCATCGGTTTTGGCCGAAAAAGGGATCCTGTTCACTTTCGATTCTGGAGGGTATGGCCCAGGAAGCCGCAATGTGCGTAACATCACCACGCCGGCTGCCATTTCCGTGGCCCATGGATTGTCGGAAAAACATGCTTTGGAAGCCCTTACTATCAATCCAGCCAAGATCCTCGGAATAGCCGATGAAGTCGGTTCTTTGGAAAAGGGCAAGCTTGCCAATGTGGCGATCTGGACTGGCAGTCCGATACAGGGACGCTCCCGAGTGGAAACCGTGATCATCAAAGGCAAACTCATCCCGATGACCAGTTTCCAAACCCGGCTGTACAAAAAGTTCAAGAAGATAGTGGGCGAAAGAATGAACAAAAAATAATATTGTTCTATGATGCCAGATGGAGTATATTAGACGGTTCAAAAATCGCGATTAAAATTTTTGGAGGTATCGAATGAAAAAAATGCTGCTTTTTATCCTCATCCTCAGTCTTTTGCCTTATTCTTTAGCGATAGGGCAACAGGAACAGGCCGAAAAAAAGGCTGACCCGATGGAGAAATTTTCTCTTGTAGACGAAACACAACCTGTCCCAGAAAAAGTGAAGGCGGGATTTGAGTCCATCACGGGGAAGGACGCTGTCACCTACTTGAAGTTCATCTCCGATGATCTTCTGGAGGGAAGAGACACAGCCAGCGAGGGATATGACATCGCAGCCCTATACGCCGCCACGATGTTTGAGCTATGGGGGATCAAACCGGCCGGAGACATGGAACGCCCGAGCATGGATTTCCGGCGAATGATGATGCAAGGACAACCTCCAGCACAGGCAAAAAGAGGTTATTTCCAGAACATAGCATTTTTGGAAACGTTGGGAAGCGAAGGGCAGGCAACTGTCACCTGGCAAAAAGGCCTAATGAAAAAGACAAAAAGTTTTTCACCCGACATGGATTATACCTACAGGGCATCGGGGAACCAGTCCATGACAGCCCCTGTCGTTTTTGTCGGTTATGGCATACAAGAACCCTCTTTAAAATTCGATGAGTACAAAAATCTGGATGTCAAAGGCAAATTCGTGATGATGCTGTCGGAAGCTCCTGGCAAAGGGGATCCGGAATCTCCGTTCAATCAAGGCGAGCTAAAAGAAAAATATTTTCCCCAACGGCGCCCGATGATGAGAAGGAGGCGTTCGACCTCTCCAAAATTCAAGGTTCCGACAGATATGGGAGCAGAGGCTATTCTCCTTGTTGAAAATTCTCCGGAGGAAAATGCTGATATCGCTCGACAATACCTCAATGCACAGAGGATTAACGATGAAAGACCGATCTACCCTGGGACTCGCCGCAGAATGTCCCTAGTCGATAACATCGGTAGATCCATGTTCGGAGATTCCATCCCGACCATCCGGATCTCCCGGAAAATGGCAAATGAAATTTTGGGCATGGTAGACCAAAATGTAGAGGCACTCAAAGGAAAAATCGAAGGGACACTCAAAAGCCATTCTATGGCCCTTCAAGGCGTTTCTCTTTCCGTAAAAAACAAGACCGAATCCAAACTGGTCAACAGCATGAATGTTTTAGGTTACATCGAAGGATCGGATCCCGAACTTAAAAATGAAGCCGTTGTGATCGGAGGCCATTTGGATCATCTCGGCCGTAGAGGAGATTACATCTTCAACGGGGCGGATGATGACGGTTCCGGTTCAGTTGGCGTGATGGAGATTGCCGAAGCTTTTGCCAAAAATCCAGTCAAACCCAAGCGCTCGATAGTATTCGCGTTATGGACAGGCGAGGAAAAGGGATTGCTGGGATCTCGTTACTATGTAGCAAACCCTTTCATCGAAAAAACTGCGGTCAACCTGAACCTGGATATGATAAGTCGGGTTTACGATAAAAAAATGCTGGCCCGGAGTGGCAGGAGATGGGGTGTTGAAGTAGGAAAAGAGGTGCTGGAAAAAATCGATCCTAAAAAATACGTCAACTGTTCTTTCGATGCCAATACCCCAGTGATCGAAGAGATTATAAGGAAAAACAATAATCATGTCGGCCTTCACATGCGTATCACGGGAAGCAAAGAAGCGACAGGTGGAAGCGACCATGCGCCGTTCGGACATGCCAAAATCCCTTGGACTTTTTTCATCGCGGCTATGACAGAAGATTATCACCAACCCAGTGACTCGGTAGAAAAGGTCTCCGCAGACTTGATGGAAAAAATCATCAGGCTGACTTATCTAGCCGCATTCGATCTGGCAGACAAATAACCTGAATAATTCAGGGAGAGATTAAAAGGAGGTATTGCAATGATCAAGAAAGGGAAATTTCTGTATATTCTGTTCATTTCGATTTTGTTCTTTTGGTCACAATCCTTTAGCCAGCAGCGAGAGACACCACCAGTTACACTGGAAAAAATTTCGGATAACCTGTTTCAAATATTAGGCGGACAAGGTGCAAACGGAGGCGTTTATATCGGGGATAATGGTGTGCTAGTTATCGATTCTAAGATGACTGAAGAATCGGTGGACCAAACTATTGCAGAGATCCAAAAAATTACCGACAAGCCGATCAAATACCTGGTTAACACTCACAGCGACGGCGACCACATCGCAGGGAATCCGTATTTCCCCAAGTCTGTGACGATCATCGCCCATGAGAACTGCCGCGAAGAATTTTTTCATCTGCGAAGAGATGGAAAACCATCGGCATGGAACGATCCAGAGCTGGCCCCCTATGTACCCTCATTGACCTATCGGGACAAGATGGACATCTATCTAGGGGAAAAGAAAGTCGAATTGAGGTATTTTGGCGTGGGCCATACCAAGGGAGATACTGTCGTTTATTTTCCCGAAGAACAAACAGCCTTCCTGGGAGACCAGATATTCATGGGCAGGCCTCAGCTCATCCACTCCTACAAGGGCGGGAATTCTTTCGAACATGTAAAAGCTCTCACAAAGATGCTGGAAAATATCCATGCAGAAAAGTTTTGCAGCGGACACGCCGACGTCATAGACCGTAGCGCGGTCAAACATCATATCGAAGAAATGAAAGCCATCCAGGGAAAGGTAAAATCTCTTGTCGAACAAGGAAAAAGCCTGGAAGAGGCAAAAAAAGAATTCGAAGAAAATCATGGCCGTTTGGTCGAATCTATATTCAATGAATTGAAAAGTATGTCCTAGACGATATCCGGTTTTCTTTTCCTCGAGGATGCCTTATAATAATAGGTTAATATTTTATTATTTTTGGCAGAGAACGTAATCATTCCTATCTAACTTAATTGCCAGAAGCTCAGCTGAGAGGAAAAGCTAAATGAGGAAGAATCTTCTCTCTATCTTTATGATTCTCTCCCTTACAGGTTTTGGATTTTCCCTTTCCCCAGGAACTGTAAAAGGAAGGGTCCTGGATGATGAGGGAAAGCCTTTGGCCAATGTGAAGGTAGAGGTGCTGGACACGACCATCTCTACCCAAACAAAATCCAACGGGATATTTGTTTTAGAGAATTTAAAAAAGAAAAATTTGTTGGTGATGTTCTCCCATCCTGACTATGTCAGCCGGACTATTCAGGTGGTTATGGAAAAAAGTCCCGGCCAAATGATCGAGATCTCTCTAAAAGCTAAAAATCCTATCCTGATGACCATAAAAGAGGAAATCACCGTTACCGCCGAGGCCGATTCGATCATCGACGTCAACCTTCCTTCCCACAGGACCATCCTTCCCAGCAGTGTGCTGATAGAAATGGGGACATCCAATATAGCTGAATCCGTGGATAAAGTACCGGGTGTTGCCGCCGTAGGAAAGGGGGGCTACTCGATGGTCCCCTCCATCCGTGGGCTGGCCGAGCACAGAATACTCCTGCTCGTGGATGGTGTCCGCATTACTTCCGAAAGACGGATCGGGGCCAGCGCCTCATTCGTAAGCCTCGGAGCCATCGATCGGATCGAGATCAATCGTGGTCCGTATTCCGTTTTTCACGGCTCAGGAGCGTTGGGTGGCATCATCAACATCATCACCAAATCTCCCTCCCCGGACTCCCGTTTCAAAGGAGATTTTAGCCTCGGCTACAATACCGTCCACAACGAGAGAGCCGGCTCGGCATCCTTCAGCGGTTCTTTTGGGAAATTGGGTCTGATATTCGGCGCTAACGGAAAAAAGGCCGATGACTACTCGGCTCCATCGGGTGAGATCGAATGGTCACGGTATCAGGATTACGACATGATGTTCAAGATCAACAGGCAGAGCAAAAAGTCCGAATTTTACGCCACAATGTTTCACTACAACGGAACAGAGCTCGGCAAACCCAGCCCGACGTCTCGCTTGAAACCCAGGTGGTACCCGAATGAATCGAATACGCTTATTACCGTCGGTTATAAAATGGACAATTTTTGGATTTTGGACAACCTGAACGCCAGTGTTTACACACTCTGGTCCGTCCTGGAGACCCAGGGGGATAATCTGAGGGAAGAATCTCTATCCTTGAAAAAGAGAAGCATGGCTAAGGTTGAAGGCACGAATTTCGGTTTTAAGGCGCGTGGCGGAAAGACATTCAGTAAGACACACATGCTCAACTTCGGCATCGATTTTTTCGGCCGGACAGACATAAACGACCGGAACACCGAGTGGAATTACGACGAAAACGGCAATGTCACGAGTCGGACCGAGGGGACATCTCTACAGGATGCCAGGAGGAGTAACATCGGTTTTTATATCGACGACAAGATTCAGTTTTCCGATTTTTTGACTTTGCACGTCGGAGCTCGTTTCGACATCGTCCGGACGAGTAATCTGGACCTTTACGGAAGTCGTTTATCGAGAAATGATGATTTTTTTTCCGTTTACCTAGGCTCTATGTTCCAAATCACCCCATATTTTTCTATCCTGGGCAACGTGGGACAATCTTTCCGGTTCCCTTCCATAAGCGAGCTTTTTTACACCGGTTTAACCGGCCGAGGAACCGTGTTTGGCAATCCGGACCTGACTCCTGAGAAAAGTCTGAACTTCGACCTTGGATTCCGGTATCTCTATGAAAATTTCTACGTTTCGCTTTACGGCTTCAGCAACTCCTTGGGTGACATGATCCAGAAATTCGGCGAGATGGAGGAGGAAGAATATTTTTACCGCAATTTGACCAGCGGCCGCATCTATGGCCTAGAGGGAGAATTCTATTTCTTTTTGATGAAGAATGTGGAACTGTTCATCAACTTTCATCATATGGTGGGCAAGGAAAAAGAAACAGACGCCGCGCTCAATTATATTCCTTCCTCGCGTCTGACTTTTTGGGGAAAATATTCGCCAGGTAAATTTTGGATAGAGCCGAGAGTCACCCTATCATCGGCCGTGAAAAATCCAGGTCCTCTCGAGATCGCAACCGATAGGTATGTGCTCTTCGATACGATTTTAGGCTTTAAATTCAACAATAATCTGACGCTTGTGGCCATCGCCCAGAATATTCTCGATGAAACCTACCGGGCCTCAGCCGATGAGCAGGGTGTGGATGCGCCTGGCCGAGGATTTGTCTTCAAAGCGAAGTATTCGTTCTGATCGCTCTATTTCAACATCGGGTCCTGGCGGACCGAAACCTTCCCCAAGTATATTTTTCCATTAACCGAAAGCTTCACTGCATAGGTTCCAGGCTCAGCTTTTTTTGCGCCCATTCCACGGCCTCTTCCACGAAACCGCATGAATCCGCCGAAACCGATCGCCTCATAGGCTTTCCTTTGTATTTCAGCCGCTTCTCTGTATGTAAGACCGGGCTGTTTGAGCTGTTCAAGTGCCTTTTGCACCGTTTTTTTCGGTTCTTCCTCCACTTCCGGTCGTGAAAGGATCCTGTCCATCATTTGCTGCATCTGTGTGAGGTTCTGCTTCAACTGCGCTTGCGGAGGATCAAACCGCATATCCCACATCAGACGGTTCACACCCGCCATAGCTTCCTCGATGGAATATTTCGTCTTCAAATCTCCTGTCGCATCAGAGATTTCGACCTCCACGGGACTGTCTGGTTTATCTTTGAGGTAAAAGTTGATCGCCACGCCTGGGGCAGGATTTTCCCCAGCAAAATATAGGTTTCCGCGGCTGTACCCTCCTCTTCGCAAGCTTAGCCACTGGGTCCCCGGACGTCCGTTTTCAAAAAGATAGGCTTCCGCAGACATGACTTTATCCGTGGCCTGTTGAAGAGGTGTGATGTCATCCAGAATCCATATGCCCCGGCCATGAGTCCCTGCGATCAGGTCGTTTGCCCTGGGATGGATCATAAGGTCATGGAAGGCTACTGTGGGCATGTTAAGACTCATATTCGTCCAAGTGCTTCCTCCGTCTAAGGTATAAAACACGGCAAATTCTGTGCCGACAAACAGCAGATTTTTGTTCTTCAAGTCTTCGCGGACGACGTAAACTGGCCCCCCATCCGGAAGGTTCCCGGCAATATTCGTCCAGGTTTCGCCGTAATCGGTGGTTTTGAACACATAGGGCTTGAACAGATCGCTCCTGTGCCCGTCAAACGTGAGATAACATGTGCCCTCGTTAAAACGAGAGGCTTCAACACGGCTCACCCAAATCTCTTCGGGAACATCCGGGACATTTTTTCTCACGTTTGTCCAAGTTCCACCATCATTACGTGTTATCTGGACATTTCCGTCATCCGTGCCGACCCAAACGAGGCCGGGTGTTAAAGGGGACTCAGAAATGGTCGTTATGGTACAATGGGTTTCTGCCCCCGTCTGGTCGAGAGTTATGCCGCCAGTTGGTTTGCCTTGTTTATCCGGGTTGTTGGTCGTCAAGTCAGGACTTATGATCTGCCAATTATCGCCCCGGTTAACCGATTTGAACAAGTGGTCTCCGCCAAAATAAATCGTATGGGGATTGTGCGGGGAAATCAGGATGGGCGTACTCCAGTTTTGTCGAAATGGAGATCTCTGACGTCCGAACATGCTTGGCCTTGCCTGCTGTTGTGCATCTGGCTTTCTTTTTGGAGCCGGGGGTGCATGCTCTTTCCAATTGTAGGTAGTCTGCTGGGATGGCCTGATACGGACCGACTCCCTGGTTTCCACATTCACCCTGAAGATATTCCCGCCCTGGCTTTCTCCGTAGGCGATGCGCCAGTCCGTTGGATCATTCTGCGTATAAAACCCATCCCCTCCTCCGATATTGAACCAGAAATCGGTGAGGATCAATCCTTCTCTGCTCATGCTTGGACCGCACCATGTGCCATTATCCTGCAATCCGCCGTACACATAATATGGATCGCGCATATCTGCGCTTACGGCATAAAATTGTGCCACACAGAGGTTGTCGAACAGGATCCATGTTTTGCCGTGGTCATGGGTGAGAGATGCACCCCCATCCTGGCCGACATAAAAGCGGTTTTTGTTGGTAGGATCGAGCCACATGGTGTGGAAGTCAGGATGGAGCCCTTGGATGTTTTTAAAAGTTTTGCCTCCATCTTCCGAATACTGCATGCTGGTCGCCAAATAATACACCAGTTTGTCATCGAAGGGATTGATGTAGATATGACTATAGTAGAATGGGCGGACGTTTATTCGGTTTTGATATGTCCAGGTTTCCCCGCCGTCTTCGGATCGGTAGATACCGGTGCCGAGTTTGGACATATCTTCATATTCTGGATTGGGTTTTTGCGTTTGCCCTTCCCGGATCGAGCGCTGAGGTTGGTAGCTGTGCTCAACAACCGCCATCAGGACATCGGGATTGCTTCGGGAGATGGCCAGCCCTATCCTCCCCAAATCTCCTTCCGGAATCCCATTGGTCAACTTGACCCAGGAATTGCCTGCATCCGTGGATTTATAAATACCGCTATCCGCCCCGCCCGAATCGAACCGCCAAGGTTGGCGCAGCCGCTGCCAGAAACCAACATAGAGGATATCCGGATTTTTGGGGTGCATGACGAGGTCGATGGCCCCGGTTTTTCCGTCATCTGGCAATCCTCCTGTCAGCTTTTGCCAGGTTTTTCCCCCATCTTCGGTCTTGAACAGACCACGGTCTCCAGAGTAGCCCCAGGTGTGTCCGGCCGCAGCAGCATAAACTATGTCTGGATCTGTCAGATGGGTGAGAACGCGGGCGATCGAATGCGTGTTTTTCAAACCCATATGAGTGAATTTTTTTCCGCCATCAATGGATTTATATATACCGTCACCCCAGGCAATGCTGTTGCGGGGGCACTCTTCTCCTGTGCCGATCCAAATGATATTCGGGTCTTTCTGGAAAAAAGCCACATCCCCGATGGATGCCGAACCGTATTTGTCGAAAATCGGCTCCCAAGTTGTTCCCGCGTTTACGGATTTCCAAACACCTCCGGAAGCACCTGCCACGAGAACCTGGGTAAAATCGCGCTCCAGAGCTTCAAAATCCGAGATCCGGCCGATCATGTTGGCCGGTCCTAAGTTACGCCATTTGAAGTCCTTGATCAGGTGTTCCGGCGCTGTTTGCGCAAAGCTAAGATTTGTCAGGCCAACAAAAAGGCAGAGAAGAAAAAATACCTTTAGAGATTTTTTAGGATACAAAACCATCGTTTACCTCCTGAAAACCGGCCATTATATATAAATGAACGGATTATGTACACTAATGAAAAATCACCTCCAACGGGCTAATGTCCTTTGAAGATTTTGCCTTGATATCCCGAAATTCTTGCCAAGCGTTTTTGTCCGGTTCGCCCACCCTTATGGTGTATAAACCGAGTACGAAAACCTTGGGCTGAAAGAACTGGCCATCGATCCGCAGTGCATACACCATCTCGCCGGCCTTCTGTCGATAGACCTGTATCACGGGATTGATTATCCCGGTGACTCGGATCTCGGGCAGCCAAGCCCGGGCTTTTTTCCCGTAGTTGTCCAACTGGTTGATATAGATGGGCCATCCAGGGAAAGGCTTGTCTTTTACCGGATCGGCCCAATAGGGCCAATTTGCTAACTCGATATCGCGGCTGTTTTTGGAAAATGTGATGACACTGTAACCTGTGGCCAGTTCATGGTGCCTTTCAGGATGGATGGTGGTTTTTTGAGGATTGGCGATGGCGTATATAGTGATCTTGTTCCCAAATCCATCCTCAAAATCGCCGGTGTAATTTGGGCTGTCTAGAGTTCGATTTTTTCCGGGAACAGGCGGCCACCAGCGCCGCGGAAAAAGGTTTCCGGTAGCAGGTGACACGATGACATAGCTGGAATCACGCCAGTCCTCCACACCGTACTGGGTTGTGCTGGCCAGATGCTGGTCTCCCACGATATGGGTAGCAAAAGCCTTGCGGAATAACCGAATGGCCTTGTTCCGTCCGTTTTGAGGCCATCCGTTGGAATCAAAATCGGCGACCTGTTTATCCCCTTCCACATACGTTCCGGCATCGGGTATGTTCAATCCGGGAACGACCCCATCGCTTTTGGCCGATTCAGGAAGAGTGGCCACACAGGAGAATAGAGTCTGGGATACAGCTGCCTTCATCCAGGTTTGATGGGACCAGTCCCCTGCCCAGTCATCCAAGAATTTCAGCTGGCGTTTGCCAAGGAGTGAAGCGTCTTCGTTCCATGATTTTCGTTTCACATCCCATGCAGGATTCTGGACCCAGCCATTGACAATATCCGCTTCGGGAAACATATTTTTTGGGGCAGACTTGAACTTTCGATCCTCGAGAATGGCGATGCTCAAGCCGCCGATATTGCACTCGGTAAAATACACGCCGATTCCCTGATCGACAGGCTGTGAGTCAAACGGATCGGGCAGATGACTTGTCTGTGTGGTCTGGACCATATTCAAAAACTCCGAGGACATAGTGTAACCTCCGGCATCCTGGGCTTCAGCTCCCCTCAATCCCGGGGGCGTAGCTTTCCCTCCGGCTCCCCAAACATTACCGTGATACACGTCATGATCATCGGGGATGGCAATGGTCGGCACCCGGGTAGAGAGATCTTTGTTGGTGATACACCAGAGATACCACTTGTAAAGATAGTCAAGAAATGCATGCTTCCGGTCAGCTCGTGTTGGGGAGGCGCCCTCGTATACCTGGTCACCGGCAAAAAACATCACATCCGGATCGTGTTTTTTCAAGCGTTCCACCAGATCGGCGTGGGGATATAGGACTCCCCAGTCCCAGGGATACCACTCCCCATCCACTCCGCTCCAAAAGCCACGGCCTGGCCTGACAACCTGCTTCACACAGCTCATCGAGATCATAACCAACTTATCCTTATCAATAGGATCTTTTTTGATAATCCCTTCCAGGATATATTTTTTTTCCTGTTCTCGATTCAAAACATATTCCACACGAAAAGGCACATCCCTTTCCAGGTCCCAGTCCTCGATCCGGAAAGGGACCGTATATGAAGGATGAAGGAGCATGGATGTGGCAACATGCTCCCATGCTTCAGAGCTTTGAATGTACAGATCGACCTGCTGGTTTTCCAACTTGGACAAAGGCATAAACTGAACTGACAGCTTCAGAGTTCCACGACTCAGGGTGTACAAAGCTGTTACCATTGGGCCTAGGTTTCGGTCCGGAAAGCGCTCCAATTTAGACCCAGATATCTGCCAATTTTGAAATGCAAAACGGTTTTCCGCTTCCTCTGTATACCCTCCATGGGAAACAAGGGCCACATTTCCCGCAAACCTGTCCGGGGGTAAGCCCTGAACGGCCAATCGGGATAAATCTTTGCCAGTGGAGACTTCGACGGCCCTAAATATCAGGTCGCATCCATCTTTTCCCGGCTTCAACCTCAATTCCAGCCGGATTTCTTTCCAATCGACAGGGTCGTCTTCCTGGTATACCAGATACTCTTCCTTTTGCTCATGATCCCGGATAAATAGTCGTCCATATCCATCACACCCGACAAACAGCCCAGCCTGCTTTCCGTAAGAATGATGGATGATTGAAGCCGACCGGTAATCCAGATCTTTTCCTGCACCAAGCAAAAATCCCGCTGCCGCGTCCGAATCTCTCCCACCGGCAAGCTTTCGCACCAAAACAGAACTCCTTAGATCTCCATCAGAGTCTATAAGCCTCATGGCCGTCAGATGAACGGTCCGCATCGGGAGAGAACTCAAACATTCCAATTGTCCCTTTGCAAGTTGCCAATCCTGGAGCCTGTTGGCCCACAATTCCGGGCCAGTCCAGGGTCCGTCGGGTGAAAATTCCCATTGGCTGATGTACTTCGGACTCTTAGAGACTGTACAAAAGGATAGCAACAGCGCAAAACTCACGAGGCAAAAGCAGATGAATCCGTATTTCCCATTCAAATATTTATGCATTTCAAGCTCTCCCTGGCAAGATAGCCCGAATATAACACAGGAACAATAACCCTCACAACGTTCCAGCCTGAACTATTCATAAAAAATGCCGTTGTTTTTTTCTTCAGCAATATCAGGAAGTTATCCTGACATTGCTGAAAAGACTTTTCAAGAAGAATCTTTTTATATTCATCGACATTTTTTACCCTTTGGGCGAACCAATTTTGCTGGGTGGAGTGGGGTGGATGCTTTGTTGTGACTCATTTGCGGTGGACAACCACAGCTGCATGGGTCACGCCTCTCACCCATTAATGCTAGGGTGGGGCGGAGGGTCTCGGTCCGTGAATAATCCAGGCTAGAAAATGGCTAAATTCTTGATATTTAACAATTTTTTAACAACTTTTTGACAAACCTATAACAACTTTTGATCTCAAAAAGAATAATTTAATATTGAGAAACAAATGAAAGACTTTAGAGGAAAACATGTTAAGCCTGTATAAACACCTGGATCACTCCTGGGGTAAAAAATGGGGGCTGCATTAAACCATTGAATATCTTTTCTAAAGGAGATAAAAATGACAAGAACACACTCCATCATAATCCGATTCCTCATTATTCCCACAATCCTTGTTTCTTCCCTTTTTTCACAATCAGAACAGGATTTGAGCCTGACCAAAAAAAATGAGCAAAAACTTATTTATGGCAAAATTATTTCAAGCGTTGAGCAACTTCCCGATTCAAAAACGCACAAATGTCAAACAATGGGCATCGTGTATTATCCGATAGAAAAAATCTGGGAAGCTCTAGGCGAATACAATCACTATAATGATATCATGCCTCGTACGACAGTAGCATTCTTAATAAATCCCGATGCCATCAGCAAGTTTGAAAACCTTGAAATTACAGATTGGGACCAATTTGAGAAAGATATTGAAAATTACAAAATCGATCATTTCGGGACCAATCCTTTTTATTTTTATAAGAGGCTTAATATTCCATGGCCTTACAAAGATCGTCATTACATCCTAAAAATGGAACGGAACGACAAGGAATATTTCAGCCATTGGATAGAGATAATCGGGAACTCAAAGGAAAACAGAGGGTCATGGAAACTTGTTCCGTTTAAAGGGAATAACAGGAAAACTCTTGCCATATACACACTCTTCATAGATCCTGGTATACGCATTTCCTCAAAAATCAGCAAACTAGGAACAAAGATTGCTCTCCCGGGCACGATCAAAGCCTTGAGAAAGCATCTTTTAAAAGAATTCCTAAAAGAAAAAAGAAAAAAAAAGAAGTCATAAAATGATATTCCGGATATGCCTTCGGAACGTCCTTTCGGATGAGATACTATAAGAAAAATAAATCAAAATAAGTTGTTCTTCATAAATTCTTGACCCACATTATTTAATTTCCTATACTCTTTCCGACGTTCCATCCGGAGATGGAAGACCGAATTATGGTTAAAGCTTCTCGCGATTTTCAGGTTTTTGTCAAACCAACCGGTTCCACCTGCAACCTAGGCTGCCGCTATTGCTACTACCTAAAAAAAGAGTCTCTCTATCCGGAGGAAGCGTCCTTTTGCATGCCCGATATCATCCTCGAGGAGTACATCGTTCAACACATCGAAGCATCCACAGAGCCTGTGATCCGATTTTCCTGGCATGGTGGAGAACCGACCGTTCTAGGATTGGACTATTTCCGCAAGATCGTAGCAATACAGCGTAAATATCAGCCCCTTGACCAACGCATTGCAAACGGCATGCAGACAAATGGGATCCTTTTGGATGAGAACTGGAGTCGTTTTTTAGCTGATGAGGGCTTTTTTGTCGGGCTGAGCCTGGATGGCCCGCAGGAGATGCATGACAGGCATCGGTTGACAAAAGGAGGACAACCGACTTTTGATCAAACTATGCGGGGCTATGAACTCTTACGTCAACACCAAGTCTCTACAGATATCCTGTGTGTTGTGAATGTTCATAATGTTCGGTTTTCCACAGAATTATACCGATTCTTCAAGCAAATCGGAGCAAAATACGTAAGTTTTTTGCCTATGGTCGAACCGAAACAAGGGGCTATTGGAAGAGTCAGCCCTCTCACCGTTCCAGCTGATGCGTGGGGCGATTTTCTATGCACAATCTTTGACGAGTGGAAAAGCCATGATATCGGTCAGATCAAAGTGCAGATTTTCGAGGAGGCTGCCAGAACAGCCTTTGGGCAGGAACATTCACTTTGCATCTTTCGGCCGCTCTGCGGGGATATTCCTGTCGTTGAACACAACGGAGATTTTTATTCTTGTGATCATTTTGTCGATAAAAAACATCACCTCGGGAATATCATCGAAACTCCGCTCGTCGAATTACTGGAAAGTCAGGCCCAGCGAGCATTCGGGAAAGCCAAGTTAGACTCCCTGCCCCGCTATTGCCGGGAATGTAGGGTTAGGGCGATGTGCAACGGAGAGTGCCCGAAAAATCGCTTCATCCGGACACCTAATGGCGAAACGGGATTGAACTATTTATGTGCCGGATACAAACGATTCTTTTCCCACTGCCAGCCCTTTATTTCGGAAGTAGCCGCTGAATGGCACCGGCAAAAATTACATCGAAATGATCCGTGCCCGTGCGGCAGTGGCAAGAAATACAAAAAATGCTGTATGGACTAGTCGTCAGTTTTTGAGTTTTTCTTTAAAAAACGCGATCGTGCGCTTGAATGCCAGTTGGGCTGCTTCCCTGTTGTACCGGGAACCCGTGTCGTTGTGAAACGCATGTCCGACTCCCTCATACATGTGGATTTTGTATTCTACCGTAGCTTTTTTGAGAGCCTCCTTAAATGCCGGAATGCCCGCATTGATTCGTTCGTCTTGACCCGCATAGTGGCAGAGCAAAGAGGCTTTGATCTTGGGGACATCTTCCGCGGCAGCTTGTCTCCCATAAAATGGGACCGCTGCAAGTAGCTCAGGAGAATTCACAGCCATTTGGTTAGCCATACCGCCTCCCCAACAAAAACCCATGCATCCGACCTTTCCTGTGGATTGGGGATGAGTTTTCAGGTACTCTACAGCCGCGACATAATTTTTGACTGTCGCTGGGCCATCGAGTTTTCGCATCAAAGTTCGGGCCTCGTCGACATTATCTTTTGGTGTTCCCCCTAATGGAGACAGAGCATCCACTGCAATAGCTAAAAAACCTTCCAAAGCCACACGCCTGTTTACGTCTTCGATATGGGGTTGAAGTCCTTTATTCTCGTGGATCACGATCACACCAGGCAGCTTTTCTTCTCCTTTCGGTCTTGCCAAATAGGCGCGCACTTCGCCTGTGTCTCCTGGATATTTCACATACTCTGTGTGCAGGCGAGAATCATCCTCAGCGACGATTTGGGCTTTAACATAGCTATTATCGAGGAACGGCAGCAGGGTCACTGCGGCAGCAGCTCCACCAGCAAGTTTTGCCAAAGTCTTGAGAAAATCTCGCCTTTCCAATCGGCCATGGGCATAGTCATTGTACAAATCCACAATTTTTGGGTCCATAATCTTTTTCGGATTCTTTCTCATGTTTACCCTCCTAAGCTGAATTTTGGAATCATTTTATATATTTTGAAGTATCACATATTTTCCCTTTGTGTCAATTTGAAGGATAATATCTTTCTTTACAGGCTCCATCCTTCCCGGTACTGACGGTGGAGGTATTTATCGGCTTCGGGATGGTTGGGGAATCGCATATTATCGGCATCCCAATAGAGCTTGGCATCGGCACGGATCGCCACATTTCCCAGAAGGACCGTTTCTGTCAGCGGGCCGGCGTAGTTAAAATTAGAGGCAGCCGGCTCTCCTCCTTTGCAGGCTGCAATCCATTCCTGATAATGACCCATGGAACGCGGAAGAGTTTTCGGGGGCCGTTGATATTCCTGCATCCTGCTTTCCGGCCAGATACGAAGACTGTTGGCGCCATGAGAGCCGCATAAAATCATGCCCTTGTCTCCGACATACAAGGCCCCCCCATAGTCATCCCCCATTTTTATGTTTTCGGGAATCTCCTCTGGACGAGCTGGCATCAATCCTCCGTCATACCACATCAGGTTTAAAGGTGGAAATCCCTCCCGGGCGGGAAACTTATACGTGACGATGGAGGCACGCGGATAGGACTCCAAGTTTTTGGGTTTGTCCCAGGTCATTTTGTCCGGCACAAATTGAGAATAGCTGGCCTCGATACTGGTCGGGGCTCCCAGCTTGAGCGACCATACGATATGGTCAAAAATATGGCAGCCCATATCACCTAGACCTCCGGTTCCAAAATCCCACCAACCACGCCACTTTTGTGGAACATAACATGGATGATAAGGTCTGAAGGCTGCAGGTCCCAGCCACAAGTCCCAACTCAGAGTGTCGGGGACAGGGGGAGTTTCCACAGGCCGCCCGATTCCTTGGGGCCACACCGGATGAGGCGTCCAAGCATGGACTTCGGTGACGTTTCCGATGGCTCCGTCCAATATCCATTCACAAAGCACGCGGATGCTTTCCATGGCATGCCCCTGATTCCCCATCTGGGTGGCGACTCCGGCTTTACGGGCAGCTTTTGTGAGCAACCGGGCTTCGTAGATTGTGTGCGTGAGGGGCTTTTCGCAGAAGACATGTTTTCCCAGCCGTAATGCTGCCAAGGTGGCGACAGCGTGAACATGGTCGGGAGTTCCGACGACAACGGCATCGATATCTTTCCGCTTCTCAAGCATCACACGGAAGTCGCGATAACGCGGAACATCGGGGTATTTTTTAAATATCCTGGCTGCTCTATCCCAATCGACATCGCAGAGGGCCACGATGTTTTCACCCTCCATGCGTGAGAGGTCGCCACCTCCTTGGCCACCGACACCAATTCCAGCAATGTTGAGCTTATCACTCGGTGCCACATATTTTTTGCCTCCGAGAACATGTCGGGGCAAAATCATAAATGAGGATGCCACAGAGGCGGAAAGGTTCAAAAACTTTCGTCGGGAAATCTTTTTCATGTCATTTATCCTTTTTTGGAGTTATTTTTCCCGTCTATATGCCCTCTCAGCTTATGATAACAGCGGGCGAAACTCAAGGTCTCTGACGATTAAACTGAGACTAACGATCCGGTGGCATGTTCTCCATTAAAAAGCGTGTCAATAGGCTGAACAGATGCCTCGTCGTGTTTTGTCCTTCGGATATTCCGTGGGTCCGGTTGGGATAGGACATCATGGTGAAGTGTTTGTCGTGTTTTATCAACTCATTGATCAACCTCTCGAAGCTTTGGTAATGGACATTGTCGTCTGCAGTTCCGTGGACGATCAAAAGGTTTCCTTCCAGCTTGTGGGCGTGAGAGATCGGAGAACCATCCGTGTAGCCCCCCTCATTGTCATCGGGAAGACCCATGTACCTCTCCTGGTAGATTGTATCGTAAAGACGCTGGTCGCTTACAAAGGCGATAGCCATGGCCGTGCTGTAGAGCTCGGGGTAACGGAAAATCATGTTTAAACTCATCTGACCTCCTCCGCTCCATCCCCAGATGCCGATCCTTTCGGGATCGATATACGGCCGGTCTTTCAACATCTTCCGAAGGGCCGCGGCCTGATCCTTGCAGGCCAGAATCCCCACTTGCCGGTAGATGCTCTTTCGCCAGGCTCGACCGCGAGGCACATTGGTGCCCCGGTTATCCAGGCTGGCCACTATGTAGCCTTTCTGGTTCAGCATCAAGTGCCAGAGATAATTCCGGCCTCCCCAGCTGTCGCGGACTGTAGATCCAGCCGGTTCCCCATAGATGTGGAACAGAAGCGGATATTTTTTCTTGGGATCGAAGTCGGGTGGTTTCATCATCCATCCGTCTAGCTCCGCCTCTCCGATATCCACCCTGAAAAATTCAGACTCCCCTCTTGCAAGTACCTCTAACTTGTTGCGCAATTCTTCATTTCTTGCAAGCATGCGAACTGACCTGTGTTCGGGAAGTTCAACTATCTCAGTCCTCGGCGGATCACCAAAGGAGCTCCAATTGTGGATGGCCCACCGGGCATCTGCAGAAATCTGATAGCTGTGGGACCCTACCGCACTCTCCGGGGTGACACGTTCGATCTCGGTTTCGCTATCCAATCTCATCCTGAATAAAAAACGCTGTGTGGGATTGTCAGGACAGGCCATAAAGTAGATCCAGCCGTTTTTTTCATCCACCGACTCAATGCCTAGTACATCAAAATTACCCGGCGTCAATAGCCTAGTCTGACCGCTGGCCAGGTCGACCCTATAGAGATGCTGCCAGCCATCCCGCTCGCTTAGCCAGAGAAAAGCCCGGCCATCGTCGATCCAGTGTATGTCCTGAACATCAACCCAGGCCTCATCTTTTTCTGTAAGTACGGTGCTCATCCCGCCGGTATCGATGTTGCCCAGGATCACCTGATCCCTATTCTGCAGGCGATTCAACCACTGGAATACGATCTTCCCATTCCCTGCCCATTCCATCCTGGCAATGTAATTATCCCTGGAATTTCCTCCTGACGGATCGAACCAGAGGAGTTCTCCCCCATCACCATTAACCACTCCGATCCGGCAGGCAGAATTTGTCGTTCCCACCTTGGCATGCCGGAATGTGATGATCTGTGGGTACAGGGTATCTGTGTTGTTGATCATTCTGAATTCCCCGACTCTGCTGCTATCAAAATTCCAGAAAGCGATGTGTCTGCCATCGGGACTCCAACGGAATCCATCCCGGACGCCGAATTCTTCCTCATACGTCCAGTCCGAAGTTCCGTTGATGATAGTCTCCGAGCCATCATCAGTCAGCGCTTGGATTCGACCTGTGTTTATGTTTTCCACATAAATATTGTTTTTAATCACATAAGCCACACGATCTCCGCTGGGCGAAAATTTGGCAAACATCAATGTAGACGGTTCCGCTTCCCCTCCCAGTCTGCGGAGTTTCCTGCTCCCCAAATCAAGCGCCCAGTAGTCTCCCCTAGTGTTCCGCCGCCAAACCTTACGAGTATTGGTGAAAATCAACAGTTTTTTTTCATCTTGTGTCCAAGAGTATTCTTGTATGGCCAAAGGCTCCGAATTCCCATGAGGAATAAAATGGTCGGCAGGAATCAGAACCTCCCGCTGACCGGTTGCCGGATCATACTCTACGACATCCCTTCCTCTATCAAAGACTTGAGAAGGCTCAAGAGTTACATAGCCGGTCCCGTCATCCAACCACCGAACGCGGCCAAAACGCTCTGTGGAAAATTCCTGCTCTAAAAAAATCCGATCCAGAGTCAATAAAGAAGGATTTTCCTGATTTTGTCTGGAATTCACTCTCGAACAGGCAAAAATAATGATTACAGCTAATACCAAAAGATACAAACATAAAGTTCTTTTTTTCATTTTTTTCTCCGCCATCTTACTGGCTTGGATTATTCACGAGTTGAGGTTGATGCATATGCGAGGCACAGGGTATGCAGCTGTGGTTATCCACCGCAAATACCCTGTAACGAAGCAGATGCATTAAGATCGGCTCGCCTGATAGGTAAAAAATGCCGATGAAAATATATGGATACTATCTTGAAAATGTCCGTGTTGTCATTTGCAGCAATATCAGGATAATATTCTGATATTGTTGGAATAATAAGAAGTATCGGCATTTTTTATGAATAATTCAAGCTAGCACAGCTTGGGCAGGCTGTCAAAAACTCTTTTCATCTGAACTTTTGGGGAAGCTATTTCGTATACCAGTTTGAATATCCTGTTGATTTCTGCGATTAAGGAGACTAATAAAAAAGCCAGGAATCGAAAAAATCATGAAATCCTAAAGGGAGGAGATAATGAAACTCAAGACAAGATTGGCACTCATTCTAGCGTTGGGATTGTGCTTGACTTTCAACCTGATGGCACAGAAGCCTGCGGAGATGGCAGGGACCTGGACAGGATTGGCCACTCTTGAAGGAATGGCCGAGGCCAATGAAATGGTTCTGGTCCTGGAGTTGAAGGAAGGAAATCTTGCAGGCCATATGACTGACCAGTATGGAACGATGAGTGAATCCCCCATCGACGAAATCAAGCTGGAGGGTGGAGTGTTCAGTTTTTCTGCTATGGCAATGGGTCCGGGTGGCCAGGAAATAACACTCATCTTCAAGATGAATGTCGATGGTGATTCCATGGAGGGAACGTTGGAAATAGCCGATATGGGGATGAATGGCACATGGGAGGCGACAAAACAATAATAATCCTTTCTAACAAGTAGATTCGCAACCAATCTGTCTCAAACACAAATTATCCGCCCTGATTTTTATACTCATTTGCATATCTGCCCAGCACGAGTATAATTGATTCAAAAGAGATGGGAGAAATCGTCATCTCCAAACACAAAACAAAATAAAAGATTCCATAAGGAGGGTTTCGATAATGCAGAACATCCTATTTTTTCTCAGAAAGGTAATCGTCATACTATTCCTTTTCCTGCCTCTCTGTTTTGGAAACCTTGATGCGGAGCAGAAAATTGTCCGGATGGAATCCCGCACATTTCCCAATTCGATTGTTTGGGATTCCAACTACACAGCCCTGTTGGCTGCCTCGGACGGGCGTGTTTATGTGGGCCTCAACCATCATGGGGCGGGCGCATCGGTGGCCATGTACGATCCAAAGACTGACAGCATGAAGCTTCTTGGAGATATGAACCAAATCACAGGTCAGGAAAATCTCCCGATTGAACCGCAAGCCAAGGTCCACACACAGATTTGTGAAGGGCCAGACGGCAAGATCTATTTCGGTACACATCTATCCGCTTTCTACGGTTTTGCCAAGTTCACGAGCACAGAGGCATTCCCTGGCGGTCACTGGATGGTCTATGATCCGGTCACGGATACGGTCACAGACCTGGGCATAGCACTCAAGAGAAACGGGCTTCTCACCATGACTATAGATCCCAAGCGGGAAAAACTCTATGCCCTTACCTACCCCCAAGCACACTTTTTGATCTACGACATCAAAACACAAAAAACAACGGATATGGGCCAGGTCCAAAACTGGGATGCCATAAGCCGGACTTTAGCGGTGGACAATTTGGGACGAGTCTATGGATGTTGGGGGCAGGGAAGAATCTGGCGGTATGATCCGGAAAAAAACGCCATCGAAAATCTTCAGATCCAACTCCCCCAGCGTGAAGTGGGCGTTCCCACCCACCGAGCCAATTGGGAAACGGAACAGACCTTCACAGCTGTCGCTCACTCTCCTGATCACAAATTAATCTACTTTCTGGAGACAGGAAGCTCCTATTTGGTCGAATATGATCCCCATAAAGGTCCGGAAGGAAAAATGCGGATGCTCGACCAAATCTGCGCCGACCGTTATAAGGGAAAACGGGATGTCCCCTATGCCATGATCTCCTTCTGTCGAGGACAGGACAATGTCATCTATTATGCATGCAATTCAGCCACAACTGATGAGGAAGGAAGCCCTTACTGGGGTGGAGGTATGTCGGCAGCCCTGGTCACCTATGACCTCAGCTCCGGAGAACGGAAAGACAGAGGACTCATCCGGGTGGAAGATGACCTGGTGGCAGTTCATCCCAATGCTGCCAGCGCCTCAGCCGACGGCACCATTTATTTCGTGGCTCATGTTCTTGAGCCCAAGGGGGAGGGTCGAGAGATCTCAGGCACTCCGGCTGACCTTGTTCTCGAGAAGGAACCCGAACATAAAAAAAACTACCATGAGGGCTCGAGTTATACGCTGCGGCTTTTAATCTACCACCCAGAAAAGGGAAACTAAGGAGGAATGGTCATGGTAAAAAAAAAGATTCGTGTTTTAACTGTATTGGTGGCAAGTGTGTTTGTATCGACGATTCCATTCACTAGCAATCTACAAAGCCAGCAGACCATAACTGTCTTTTCCAATCCGCTTCGGATCGACCTCAGGAACTTAGGCCACCCCCCTCTGGATGTAATTCCTCCTGGCGAATCCGCTATCACCTCTCTTGTGATCGGAGCAGATGGCTGCCTCTACGGCGGGACCTCTGGCAAACGGGCGCATCTTTTTGTCCTCGATCCGGCCTGGGACCATATCTTTCCGCTTGGCCACCTTCCTGGCGAAGAAAGCATCCATCACAGCATGGCTGCTGCACCCGATGGAACGATCTGGATCGGAACATCTCTATTCCACAATGGCCGTATAGACGAGAGAGGGCGGGATATTCTGGCCCGATATGATGGTTATACTGGCGGCCACATCTATAAATTTGACCCAAAAAAAGAGAGTGAAAGCCGAATAAGAATGCAGAGGCCTGATCCTGACCGTCCTCTTGACTTTGTGACCGACCTGGGTATAGCAATCAAGGGAGAAGGGATCGTTTGCCTGGTCAGCGGTAATTGTGAACTTTATGGCATCACATTTCCCAACGGACATTTTTTCGTTACAGATCTGGAAACCGGAAAAACCATAGACAAAGGCCAAATCTGCGGTCCCCCGCTCAATGAAGAACCCTTTCGCAGCATCCCCCGTTCCCTCCTGATCGACACCAAAGGATGTGTTTGGGGGGCCGGCGATTACGGTGCTCTGTTTCATTATGATCCGGAAATCGGCAAGATCGTGCATCACACTGCACTTCGACTGCCCAGTGAACTGGGACGAGAGTTTAAGACCATCGTCGACGCTATGGTTTTGGGGCCAGATGGGCTCATTTACGGCGGGACCTCCGATGGTTTTATTTTCCGGTTCAATCCTGAAGCTAAAAAGATCTCCAACCTGGGAAAACCCATAATGCAAAATCGCATCCGGGGATTGGCCTTCAGTCATGACGGCGATCTCTATGGCATGGGGGGCGAGCCGGGAGGAGCAGTTCGTCTTTTTGTCTACCGCTCAGCTGAAAGGAGTTACGAGAACCTGGGTTTACTGGATGTTAACCGAATTCCCTATTATGCATGGCTGGCTTATGATGCCGACTCGATGGTCACAGGACAGGACGGCACGATCTTTATCGGAGAGACCGGACGAATAGCACATCTCTACATCCTTTACCCATGGAAATAAGTCAGGTGCTAGCATAGTATCAGAATTGTACATGAACCATATTGTACAAACGTAAGCGACCCGCGATTTTAATATCTCGAATCAGCTTCTTACTCCAATCCTCTTTGATGGGCACCCTGGAAAACATCGGATATTCTTCGATGATTTTGATGGTATCCACCCATCTCCTGAGATGGGAGGCCCTTTTCAAATTCCATTTGAGGCGTGCCGATGAATCCATGCCGCTTTTTTTAATGATGGCCCTGTTTGAAAACCATATCGTAAACCGCGACATCGCATCAAAGAGTACATGAGCTGAAGGGTAAACATCAGCAAGTTTTCTGAAAAGGGTTTCGACTTCGTCCGGTTCGAAGTAACACAAGACTCCAGCCGCCATGAAGAGCATGGAACGGCCATTCATCTGCGGGGCGACATCATCCATCCAAGTGAAATCAAACAAAGACTTGGCAATCGTTTTCTCTCGTTCTGAATCCGTTATCAGCTTCTGCCGCAAGGCAGCGACATCCGGCAGCTCTATGTTGATCCACAGCACACTCCCGTTATCCACGCGTTTAAAGGTGGTATCCAAACCTGCGCCAATGTTGATGACCATTGCGTTGTTTTTATTTTTAAGAAATTCTCGGACACAGTTTTCGAAATTATAGGCCCTGATGGTCCATACAAGCTGATGGTTTTCCATGTACTTTGTCTCAATTTTCGAAAAATCATAGTCGATCTTTGCGACGATGTCCTTCGCATAGGTGTCATTTAATATGGGATCTTTTTTTTCGGCATCTTTTGCTCGTGCCCATAAGGGAATAACCAAAGTCTCCTCAACCGCTCCAAGGTCGATCTTGAGATCCTGATCATTCATGTTACCCTCCGGTCTAAGCGATATGTGCCTATTAAACACTTATCAGTTGAGCTTGTATTTTACACGATAAGGATACTCCTGCAATGAAATCATTTTATATTATAGGATCAAAGGATGGTGTCGTGCTCTGCAATCGTGTAACTCTGCTTGCATATGACCTCAAAGTTACCTGACTCGTTACGCCTCAGGGTGTCCACTTCTTCTATTCCGTCAACAAGGATTTTGTCGAACCGAAGCTCACTTTCTTGGAGGGGTTCGGGAGCACATAGTGCTCCGATCAATTGATTCCCCTCGATCCTCGTCCGGAAACACAAGGGAACTTTCATAATATTCCTAAACCTCAAGTCCTTGTAACCATAAACGGTTGTGGCGTCTGCTCCAAGCGGCGTGTATCTCGTCTCATCCGTGTAAAGATCGGCAGAATGCGGGTATCTCTCCACGATTCCAAGTCCTCCAGTCAGCGCTAGGTGGTACAGCAATCCGGACAATTGGCATAATCCGCCTCCGTAATCGAAATCCAATCGGTTATTTATGATGTTAATGCCTATTTTATATCCGGCTTTCTTGGTCGGGTTCCCTATGTAATGCCAGAAGGAAAAAATCTTGTTGGGATATATGGGAAGATTCTGAAATTTGGAGATTGCAATGCGGAGATTGTATTTTTTGTTTTCCGCCCATTCGCTGATATTGATCGGTTGGACGATGGTGATCCGCTCAGGCCAAGTTTTGGCTATTTCCCTTTTTGCTGGAGAATTCTTTGCGAATTTAAAACGAGTTCCGGTGAAAAGATCAGTTAAGCCAATCCAGAAAACCCTCATGTAAAATCGAAGCTTGGGATGAATCAGGACTCTGACGATGCTTCTCATCTTCTCCTCACGGGCAAATTCATATTAGATAGCATTTGGTCGTTTGTCAAATGAGGGACAGCCCTGTCTTGACCAAAAACCGGATTCTTGCCATGATATGAGAGAATATATTTCGAAAACGGAGAATCGGTCATGTCTGATACAAAATCATTTTTAGACCAGAGAGTCATCGATCTTGTCAATACCTATATAACGAGTAACGCAAATCCAGAGACTAAAGTTGCCCATCATCTTCCACCTGAAAAACTGCGTTCCCAAATCGATCTGACTCTACCAGAGAATGGATGTTCCCTTGACGAACTGTATAAAACCATCGAACAATACCTGACTTTCTCGGTAAGGACAGGTCATCGGCAGTTCTTCAACCAGCTTTGGTCGGGATTCACTCTTCCCGGACTCTTGGGCGAACTTTTCGCTAGCCTGGCCAACACATCCATGTATACCTACGAAGTGGCGCCCGTGGCAACTCTGATGGAAAAGGAACTGATGAAAAAATTGGGTGGCATTTGTGGCTTCGAAAATCCGGAAGGCCTGTTCGTAACCGGTGGAAGCAACGGGAATCTGCAAGCGATGATGATCGCTCGCAATCGCACACTGCCTCATGTCAAAAGCGAGGGGTACAGTAACGCCGCCGAACTGATCGCATTCGTGTCCGAGGAAGCTCACTATTCGTTCGAAAAAAACGCTAATGTCTTAGGTCTGGGAAGCACCAATCTTCGTAAAATCAAAACCTATGATACAGGCCGGATGATCCCGGAGGAACTCGCTATAGCGATCGATGAGAGCCTGCAGAAGGGAAAACAGCCCTTTTTTGTGGGAGCGACGGCCGGGACTACAGTCAAAGGAGCTTTTGATCCTTTGGAAGATATTGCCCCTATTGCCAAACAACACGATCTCTGGTTTCACGTGGACGGCGCTCTCGGAGGAACGGTGATTCTCAGTCCTCGTCATCGCCATCTTCTCCAAGGCTTGGATAAAGCCGATTCCTTTGCCTGGAACGCCCACAAACTTATGGGGCTTCCTTTGATGTGCTCTATCCTTTTGGTCAGAGAAAAAGGGCACCTGTGGAAAACCAATTCTGTTTCCGGTACAGACTACATTTTTCATGATGAGGCTTACGGGGCCCATGACTTGGGCCCGAAGTCCTTGCAGTGCGGCCGTAAAGTCGACGCCCTTAAATTGTGGCTCTCCTGGAAATATTATGGGGACTTGGGGTATGCTGAGCGGGTCGACCGCTTTTTTGAACTTGCCGCTTTTGCCGAGGACATCGTCAATCAAACTCCTTCGCTGGAGCTCATGGCGCCCCGATCATCGGTTAATATTTGTTTCCGGTATGTCCCCAACACTTCAGAAGATATCAACGAATTCAACCTCCGCTTACGAGAGGAACTGGCTCGAAAGGGCAAGGCTTTGGTTAATTTTGCCCGCTTGGGAGAAGATGTGGCCATACGCTTGGTTATTGCCAACCACGAGCTTACGCAGGAAGATGTTTCTACTTTCTTTGATGCTCTCATCCAAACAGCCGAAACCTTATCCTGAATTATTTATGAGCCGATCTCACTGCATCGGCTTCGTCGCAGCCCATTCACGGTAGTTTACTACAGCTTCATAGGCCACTTCCTCGCCGTTACAGCAATCTAGGCACATAAATAATCCAGGCAACTGTTTTGGA
>RCNB010000259.1_pt1 | contig 36788 bp, 39 predicted proteins | sample 2041321 | NCBI WGS metagenome assembly RCNB01 (sample SAMN09708232, study PRJNA481090) | Marine sediment metagenome, whole genome shotgun sequencing project.
TTTATGGTCTAAGGGCTATAATGAAATTACGCTTTTGGGTCAGAATGTAGATAGTTATTTATGGTATGGTGGCGGATTGAAAAAGGATTTTGAAAAGGCAAGCGATATGGCGAAAGCTACAGCTGTAAATTTTTCTAATCTATTAGAATTATGCGCCAAAGTACAGCCCAAAATGCGTATTCGCTTTTCGACTTCAAACCCGCAAGATTTAACCATTGATGTTGTAAAAACCATGGCGAAATATGATAATATTTGTAATCATATTCATTTGCCAGTTCAAAGTGGAAGCAATCGTATTTTAAAAGCAATGAATAGGCTTCACACACGTGAGGAATATTTTAAATTGATTGATAATATTAGAGATATTATCCCCGATTGTGCTATAAGCCAAGATATGATTGTTGGATTTCCTACTGAAACCGAAGAAGATTTTCAAGACACTGTTTCATTGATGGAATATGTTAAGTACCATTTTGGGTATATGTTTACCTACTCAGAGCGTCCGGGCACTATGGCGGAGCGCAAATTGGAAGATGATGTACCTGAGCCATTTAAAAAAAGAAGATTAGCAGAAATTGTAGCACTCCAACAACAACACAGTGGATTTAGAACTAAAGCCTCTTTAGACAAGGTAGTAGAAGTTCTTATTGAAAAAGAATCAAAAAAATCGGATCAAGAATGGTCTGGGCGAAGTGCAGAAAACACAGTTGTGGTTTTTCCAAAAGAAAATTATAAGATAGGCGAATTTGTTAATGTGAAAACTGCCAGTTGTACTAGTGCAACGCTGATTGGTAAAGCAGTCGGTTATTCGAAAAATAATTAAAATGTCTCCTCGATTGCAGTCGAGAGGTCTTTACTAGGTCTCGACTATGATCGATCAGACAACAAATAATACAAATTAAATGGAATCAGTTCAAGCAACAAAACAGCGTTTTGGTATTATTGGAAATGATGCAACATTGAACAGGGCTATAGAAAAAGCCATTCAAGTTGCACCAACCGATATTTCAGTATTAGTTACTGGCGAAAGTGGTGTTGGGAAGGAAAGTATTCCTAAAATAATTCATCAGCTTTCCCATCGTAAGCACGGTAAATACATTGCCGTAAACTGTGGGGCCATTCCAGAAGGCACTATAGACAGTGAGTTATTTGGTCATGAAAAGGGTGCTTTTACAGGCGCAACACAAACCAGAAATGGTTACTTTGAAGTTGCCGATGGTGGCACTATTTTTCTAGATGAAGTTGGAGAATTGCCCTTAACAACTCAAGTACGTTTACTGCGTGTTTTAGAGAATGGCGAATTTATTAAAGTAGGGTCTAGTAAGGTTCAAAAAACAAATGTTCGTATTGTAGCCGCAACAAACACTAATATGTTTGAAGCTATTGAAAAAGAAAAATTTAGAGAAGACTTATACTATCGTTTAAGCACGGTAGATATACACTTGCCAGCCCTTCGAAAACGTAAAGAAGACATTCATTTATTGTTTAGAAAATTTGCAAGTGACTTTGCTCTAAAATACAAAATGCCAACGATTCGGTTAACTGAAGATGCGGTTGCTCTATTGCTAAAATATAGATGGAGCGGCAACATTAGACAGCTACGTAATGTGGCTGAACAAATTTCTGTGCTGGAACAGAATAGAAACATTACTATTGAAACATTGAGACATTATCTGCCAGATGTAGGACAGAATTTACCAGCAGTTATTAATAATTCTAAATCTAAAAGTGATTTTAGCAATGAGCGTGAAATTCTTTATAAAGTCCTTTTCGACATGAAAAGCGACCTTAATGATTTGAAGAAACTCACGATGGAGCTCATGGAAAATGGCAACAACAAAGATGTTCAGAAAAACAATGAAGGCCTAATCCAGAAAATTTATAGAGAGGAGGAGGATGCTATGGATAAAGACGACATGAAAGTGTTGTCAATTCCACAAAAATCAACCCATGAAGTTGACATTATTGAAAAGACGAATGATAAGTACCATTTTGTAGAAGACATTGAAGAGGAAGAAACGTTGTCTTTGCACGATAAAGAATTAGAATTAATAAAAAAATCTCTTGAACGTCACAATGGAAAGCGTAAATTAGCTGCTGCCGAATTGGGCATAAGCGAGCGGACTTTATATAGAAAAATTAAGCAATTTGATTTATAAACAATGCGGAATATAATTGTACGTTTATACTAAAGTGAACAATTAACAATACATGCGATTATTTAAATACACCTTATTATTTACAATAGTACTTACCCTTTTTGGATGTGGTGCTTATTCTTTTTCTGGAATATCCCTTCCTCCTGAAACCAAAACATTTCAAGTCAACTATTTTCAAAATAATGCACCACTAATAGAGCCTGGCTTAGAGCGGGATTTTAAAATTACTCTTGAAGATTTAATCCTGAATCAAACCAGTTTAGATTTAGTAAAATCTAATGGAGATATTGTTTACGAAGGTGAAATTGTAGAATATAGAATCTCTCCTACAACAGCTACAGCAGATAATACAGCAGCGCAAAACCGATTGACAATAGCAGTTGTGTTAAGGTTTATTGATAAAAATGATGAAGATGCTGAATTGGATCAACGTTTTTCATTTTATTACGATTATGCAGGCAGTGCTCAATTAGTTGGCAGTCAAAAGGACACAGCTATTGAAGAGATTTTTGAACGTATCACACAAGATATTATAAATGCAACTTTAGCTAAATGGTAATTAAAAGCAAATGAATACAACAGATTTTACATACTTATTGCAACATCCGCAAAACATGACTGCGGTGCAAATTAATGATGTAAAATCTATAATTGACCAATTTCCATATTTTCAGCCAGCAAGGGCCATTTACCTTAAAGGATTAAAAAATCAAGAAAGTTTTAAATACAACCAAGAGCTCAAAATAACTGCTGCACATACTACAGATAGGAGTATTTTGTTTGATTTTATCACCTCTGAAGAATTTCTTCAAAACGAAGTCTCTCAACATATTAAACAGAACATCGAATATCTAAAGACTATTGAAGTTAGTGATATTGAAGATGTTTCTGTAAATAAAAGCGTTATTATCGATGAGGCTTTAAGACTACATATCAAAGCTACTGAGCCCACTTTAAATCCTGCGCTTTTTGAAGCTAAGGTAGAAAGTGTAATACCTGACGAAGATGTTATAGCCTTAGATATTCAAAACATACAAAAAACCACTCCAGAAGAAAAACTGGAATTAGGCAAACCTTTAAACTTCGAAAAAAACGAAGTGCATTCATTTAGTGAGTGGTTAAAAATAACCAGCTTTAAACCTATTATTCGAGAAGAGCAAGGCGATAAAGAAGAGTACAAAAAACAAGTTGTTCAAGAAAAAAAGTTTGAATTAATTGACAAATTCATTGCGGCAAAACCTAAAATTCAACCTATAAAAAAAGACACTCCTACATTTAATATTGCCAAGGCTCAAATGATGCAACCAGAGGGGTTGATGACAGAAACTTTGGCACGAATTTATGTAGAACAAAAAAACTATAATAAAGCCATTTTATCTTATAAGATTTTAAGTTTGAAATATCCAGAAAAAAGTGGTTTCTTTGCAGACCAAATTCAAGCAATAAAAGAATTACAAGAACAAAATAAAATATAATAATGAGTACGTTTACAATATTTCTAATCCTTATCGTTATAGTAGCCTTTCTATTGGTAGTAGTAGTAATGGTTCAAAACCCAAAAGGCGGAGGTTTATCATCTTCTTTTGGAGGTGGAGGAACTCAACAATTAGGTGGAGTTAAAAAAACATCAGACTTTTTAGACAAAAGCACATGGGCATTAGCAACTTTGTTGATTGCTCTAATTTTGTTGTCTAATGTAGCTATTGGCGGATCTGGTGGTGCAACAGAATCTAAAGCATTAGATCAAGATGCTGCAACATCTCAACCATTGCCAAGTACAAATGATGCTTCTACAAACTCAGCATTACCAGAAGTTACTAACGACGTAAGCAATGATTCAACAAACTAGAATCATGTTATAAAAACATTAAAAAAATGCCAACCTAACCGTTGGCATTTTTTGTTGACAAAATAAAGCCACCTTTGGTTTCATGTCAAATGGATGAAAATTTGTCAGTGTAAAAGTATTGGCATAATTTCTGAACAACGCTATTGCGTTAAACACAATTTAATTAACTAAAATATATAAACAAATGGCTTTAAAGATTAAACCATTAGCAGATAGAGTTCTCATAGAGCCGTTAGAAGCTGAAACTACTACTGCTTCAGGGATTATCATCCCTGACAATGCTAAAGAAAAACCACAAAAAGGTAATGTTGTAGCGACAGGCAAAGGCACAAAAGATGAGCCTATAACTGTAAAAGCGGGTGACACTGTTTTATATGGCAAATATGCTGGAACAGAACTTAAACTTGAAGGCAAAGACTATTTAATCATGCGAGAAAGCGATATTCTTGCGATTGTTTAATCATCACAAATAAAAATAAAAATGGCAAAAGACATTAAATTTGATATAGAAGCACGCGACGGATTAAAACGTGGTGTTGATGCATTAGCAAATGCAGTAAAAGTAACTTTAGGCCCAAAAGGACGTAATGTAATTATCAGCAAATCATTTGGAGCACCCCAAGTAACTAAAGATGGTGTTACTGTAGCAAAAGAAATTGAACTTGAAGATGCACTTGAAAACATGGGTGCACAAATGGTAAAAGAAGTGGCTTCAAAAACCAATGATCTAGCTGGTGATGGTACAACTACTGCTACTATCTTGGCACAATCCATTGTGAAAGAAGGCTTGAAAAATGTTGCTGCAGGTGCAAACCCAATGGATTTGAAACGCGGTATTGATAAAGCTGTTAAAGCCATTACTAAAGATCTTGAAAAGCAAGCTAAGAAAGTAGGTAACTCATCAGAAATGATAAAACAAGTTGCTGCAATTTCTGCAAATAACGATGATACTATTGGCGAATTAATTGCTACAGCTTTTGGAAAAGTTGGCAAAGAAGGGGTTATTACTGTTGAAGAAGCTAAAGGTATGGAAACCTATGTTGATGTTGTTGAAGGTATGCAATTTGATCGTGGTTATTTATCTCCTTATTTTGTTACTGATGCTGATAAAATGATTGCTGATTTAGAAAATCCTTATATTTTGTTATTTGACAAAAAGATTTCAAATCTTCAAGAAATCCTTCCAATATTAGAGCCAGTAGCACAATCAAGCAGACCGTTATTAATTATTGCTGAAGATGTTGACGGACAAGCCTTGGCAACACTAGTTGTGAATAAATTACGTGGCGGACTTAAAATTGCTGCTGTAAAAGCACCTGGATTTGGTGACAGACGTAAAGCAATGCTTGAAGATATTGCCATTTTAACGGGAGGAACTGTAATTTCTGAAGAAAGAGGATTTACTTTAGAGAATGCAGATTTAACAATGCTAGGTACTGCTGAAACAGTAACTGTAGATAAAGACAATACAACGATAGTAAACGGTGCAGGAAAAGCTACTGATATTAAAGCACGAGTAAACCAAATAAAAGCTCAAATTGAGACCACTACAAGTGATTACGATAAAGAAAAACTTCAAGAGCGTTTGGCTAAATTAGCTGGCGGTGTTGCTGTTTTATATGTAGGTGCTGCTAGTGAAGTAGAAATGAAAGAAAAGAAAGACCGTGTAGATGATGCACTTCACGCAACAAGAGCTGCTGTTGAAGAAGGTATTGTTGCAGGTGGCGGGGTTGCTTTAATCCGAGCTAGAGTTGTACTTGATAAATTAACAACGGACAACCTAGATGAGGTTACAGGTATTCAAATTATTGCTCGTGCCATTGAGTCACCTTTACGTATCATTGTAGAAAATGCAGGTGGTGAAGGTAGTGTTGTTGCTGCAAAAGTTATCGAAGGAAAAAAAGATTTTGGTTTTGATGCAAAATCTGAAACTTACGTAGATATGCTTAAAGCAGGAATTATAGATCCTAAAAAAGTAACACGTATTGCGCTGGAAAATGCTGCCTCAGTTGCAGGAATGATTTTAACTACTGAGTGCGCCTTAGTAGATATTAAAGAAGATGCTCCATCTATGCCTCCAATGGGTGGCGGTGGTATGCCAGGAATGATGTAGTTAAGAACTTCAATTTACAAATAATAAAAAAACGCTTCGGTTTTATCGAAGCGTTTTTTTATTTTGAATTTCTTCAAAGCCATTTAATGATTATGACCTTCATGATTATTTTCTTTTTTTTCCTCTTTTTCGACTTTCTTTAAATCCATCTTGCAAACCGGACATTTCCCTTCTTTGTCATAAGTTTTACCCTTTTCACAATCCATAGGACACTGATATGCTTCATTCATTGCTATATCTGCCTTATCCGCAGCATGATTTTCATTTGATTCAGAATACTCTGTTGTATCTTTTTTTTCGCCTTTACAAGATGTCGTTACAACACCTAAAGACAAGTACAAGGCTATTAATAAAATTAGGTTTTTCATTTTTAGTTATTTAAGTTATGGTTTATTTTTATGCTTAGCTCTAACTTCTTCATCCCGATATTTGCAACATGCATGTACGGTTTTATATGCTTCGTCAGTGGCTTTCATTTCTTTTGTATCATGACCAACTGCTATAATCTCTTTTTGTATGGTTTCTAAATCAGTCTTGGTTTCATTATAGATTAATTTCAACTCATGGGTTTCTACGTTCCAAACTGCCGATTTTACGCCTTTAGTTTTTATACATGCTTTCTCTATACGGTCCTTACACATCCCACATACACCGTCAACTTCTAACGAAGCTTTTGCATTTTTGTTTTGTGAAAACATCAAGTTTCCAATTAATAGGAATGTTAATATTAATAATTTCTTCATTGTATTTAATCTTTAATTTAATTTATACCTCAAACCCATATAATAATTGCTTCCAAAAATAGGGCCATATACAAAAGTAGTATCAAAATTATTGCCGAAAGGGTTATTAGCAGCTAATATAGGATTGTTTTGTTTAACGTTAGTAATATTCTCTCCTCCAAAATACACTTCAAATTTTGATGAAAACACCATCGTTGCCTGAGCATTTATAGTTCCGACATCGGGGGAATATGTTGGTAATTGGTATTGAATCGGGTTACTACCGGTAGACGAAAACCGTTGACGACCAAGCCAATTATAGGTTATATCAAATTTCCATTGTGACCCACTATTTAATTTTGCTTTGGTCTTATAAGAAGCATTTGCAAATAACCTGTGTTTTGGAGTTAATGGTTTTTCCAATTTCCCAGAACTATATTGTGTTTTAACATCATAATATTTATACGCAAATCGCAAATCGAAACCATCAAACGCATTATAGTTGAATTCTGTTTGTAAACTATTAGCAAAACTGTCACCATCGAGATTATAAAAACTAACTGTAGTTGGGTTTTCCCAATCCACTACAATTTGATTCTGGAAATCGGTTCGGTAAAAATCAATGGTTATGTCGGCCTTTCTTTCAAACAAATTAAACCCTTGCAAATAAGACATCCCATAATTCCAGGCTATTTCTGGGTCTAGGCCATAAATTTTTCCTCCACTTTTTTCAATAGATATATCCCTAGAGGTGGCAAATATATTCTGGTTTTCAGCAAAAATATTAGCACTTCGTTTACCACGGCCTGCAGAAAGTTTAAATGCTGCCTTTTCCCAAGGCGTATAGCGCACATGTAATCTGGGCGTTACAAAAACCCCTAAAAGATTATGAGTATCAATTCGTAAACCAGTTGTTATATTAACATCATCGAGGTCATCAAAATTATATTCAAAAAAAGCCCCCAAGGAATTTTCATTTCGAGAATAATCTATTGCGGAAACATTTAATCCAGTTTGTTCTTCGTATTGGTCATAAGCAAAATTTAATCCTGTTTTAAATTTATGTCTAGTATCTCCAATTATTGAGCTATAAATTGCCGTAGAATACAAACTATTATGGATAATATTATAAAGGTTCTGCCCAAAATATGAGGTTTGGTCATGACGGCTATAAGCTATTTGAGCATCTATATTCTGATGCGTCAATTCAGGGTTTGCATAACTAAATTTTCCTGATAAATCTATGCGCCTAGTATCAATTTCACTGCCCCATACATTGGTTGTGAATTTATCCGTTTTTGGATTAAAATCAACCTGACCCAATTGTTTTTCGTCATTTAAAAACCTGAAATTCAAAAAACTTACAATTCCCTTATCCAAATCAACATATTGCCATCGATTCATTATGTTAATTTGCTTAGACAGCGGCATATCTAAAAAAGTATCATTATTTCTATCAAATTCCTTATTTCTTATATCACCATGTATATATAATCCCGTATATAATTTATTATTAATCTTTGTGTTAATATGCGCATTTAATTCTAGACGCCCATTTCCCGCTACATATGTATTGACAAATAATTTGTAGTCTTTAATTGGCTTTTGAAGTTTCGCATTTATTTGCCCAGTAATACTTTCAAAACCAGTTACTACCGTTCCTGCTCCCTTGGTAATTTGAATACTCTCAACCCAAGTTCCCGGAATAAAACTAAGACCATATACTTGAGAGGCTCCTCGAACTGATGGTACACTTTCTACAGCCATTAAAATATAGGGGCTTGTTAGTCCTAACATTTTTATTTGACGTGTCCCTGTAAGAGCATCTGCAAAATTTACATCTATTGAAGGATTAGTCTCAAAACTCTCACATAGGTTACAACAAGCTGATTTTAGTAATTCTTCACTGCTCATAGTAATAATATTACTTGCTTCAAAATAAGATGCTGTAGTCATTTTTTTTCTGGCATTCAATCTAACCTCCTCTAAATCTTGAGTTGGCTGTAGCCAATGATCAATCCTTTTATTAATTGCAACTTTTATGGTATCCGTTTTAAAACCCACATAACTTATAACTAATTGGGTATATGATTTTTTATAATTAATGGAAAACTCACCTTTACCATCTGTTGTTCCTCCAACTGACGTACCTAACCAATAAACGTTAGCTCCAGGTAATGGAATTTGTTCTTTTTTTTCGTTGGCCTCAAATATAGTTCCCGAAATTTTCTCTTGGGAAACCATGAAAAAGGGAAACAACATTAGTATGTATAGTATATGTTTCAATTTAAGTCTTCACTAAAGTTTATTAAAGTTTTTTCCCAAATACTGGGAATTCTCATTAATCATCAAACCAACAATTACCTCAATTTATCATAATAAAAAGCTGGTAACAACAAAATTAATATAATGGGTTGAATTAAAAATCGTCTAATATTAAAAAATAAATAATAATCTTCTTGGTTGGGGTTTAAAACAAAATACAAAAACAGTGCTAACAATATTAAATAAGCAATTAGGTATACAATCCCCGAAAACTTAACAACACTTCTATCTTTAAAAACCAAATACAAAATCCCTAAAGAAATAATTGTATTCAAGGTATATCTTAATGTTGTAAACAGAATGAACTTAAAAACTTCTCGTCTTGGATTGTCTATATATAAATAATCGTTTTGGAAGAATAGCACATAAGGGTCGTAAAACAAATATTCTTCAAAAAACCGAATTGAAACTAAAAGACAAAACAATATAAAAAGCAATATGTATTTTGTGTAATTAGGCATCTTTAATTTTTCTATTTGCAAAACGGTTTACCCAAAACATCCATAATAAAAAAACAAGGCCATAAATAATAAGCGGAAAAATAACCGTGTGCAAAATTTCTCTTCGCCAAGGGTAATGGTATAATCCAATTGACAAAATAACTATCCTAAAAAGGTTTGCAGCATAAATTAAAACACTCCCTGCAAGAATATAAAATAAGGTTGCTTTCCATTTGCCAGCAAAAGCAATGACAAAGGATACAAATAAAATCACAATACTTAACGAGTTACAACCTTCTATTACTCTAGCCACGTACTTCTCATTAATAATGAGCTTCACAGAAGGTTCATTAGGGTGCGGTTCAATTTGAGCATCAAAACCAAAAGTTCCCAATAAAGATTCACTTTGTTTTGCAACAAGATTAGTAAAGTAATCAGGATAAAACTTTGAGTTTACAGAATAGTCTAAATACAATTTATAGGCGATAGACAATGAGCCGTACACTAATAAAAATGTAAGTATAAACCTTATTACCGATTTATATTTTTTAAAAAGATCTTTCAATTACATTGGGGTTATGTTGTATAAAATCAGATGTAAAATCAACATAATTTTTAGTTCGTTTTAATACTTTTACAAAAAATTATTATTGCATGAGTTTAGACAACTTAAAATCAAAAGTAACTGAAATTGTATCAATTACAAATGAAACTGTTGAAAATCGATTATATCAAATCTGCGAACTTCTTGAAGATACCGTTGAATATTACAACTGGGTTGGGTTTTATTTTAAAAATGGAGACAAGGATGAATTAAAATTGGGTCCTTATGTTGGTGAGCCCACAGACCATGTGATTATTCCGTTTGGAAAAGGTATCTGTGGTCAAGTTGCCCTAAGCAATGAAAACTTTGTAGTCTCGGATGCGGCTGCCCAAGATAATTATATTGCTTGCAGTATTACCGTTAAAGCAGAAATTGTAATTCCTATTTTTGTCAATGATAAAAATGTTGGCCAAATAGATATTGACTCAAATACTCTAAATCCATTTACTGACGCAGATGAACAATTTTTAGAGTTTGTGTGTGAGAAAGTTGCTCAAATTTTGTAGTTGTTAATAACTCCTGTTTTTAGTTAAAAAATCCTTCTTATTTATCACAATCATAATCTCATTTAAGGTTATAAATTGCTACTTTTGCGGTTTAACAGACAACACACTAAAATGAGCAGTAATATGACAATAAAATCGGCGTTGATATCGGTTTTCAGTAAGGATGGATTAGAACCCATTGTTAGACAACTAGACCAGCAAGGTGTTACCATATATTCTACTGGGGGCACCCAAAAATTTATTAATGATTTAGGCATTACCGTTGTTCCTGCTGAGGAAATTACATCGTATCCATCAATCTTAGGTGGACGTGTAAAAACATTACATCCAAAAATATTTGGAGGAATTTTAAACCGTCAAGATAATGCTCAAGATGTTGCGGAATTGGTAGAATTTGAAATCCCACAAATAGACGCTGTTATTGTAGATTTATATCCATTTGAAAAAACTGTTGCCTCTGTTGCCAGTGAACAAGATATTATTGAGAAAATTGATATAGGCGGCATCTCGTTGATTCGTGCAGCAGCCAAAAATTTTAAAGATGTGATTTGTGTGTCTTCAGTAGGTGATTATGCGGAGTTTTTAAACTTGATTAAAGAAAACAACGGATCAGTTTCTTTAGAGGATAGAAAACGATTTGCAACAAAATCATTCAATATGTCCTCACATTATGATAGTGCCATTTTTAATTACTTCAATAAGAACCATGAAGAAGCTGTTTTAAAGATTAGTGAAATTTCGGGTAAAGTTTTGCGATATGGTGAAAATCCTCATCAAAAAGGATTTTTCTTCGGAAATTTTGATGACATCTTTACCAAACTTCATGGCAAAGAATTAAGTTATAATAACTTGCTCGATGTAGATGCAGCTGTAAACTTAATGAACGAGTTTAAAAATGATGCGCCAACTTTTGCTATTTTGAAGCACAACAATGCTTGTGGTTTAGCACAGCGTGACACCTTACACCAAGCCTATGTTGATGCACTTGCTGGAGATCCTGTTTCGGCTTTTGGTGGGATTTTAATAAGTAATACCGAAATAGATAAAGCGACTGCTGAAGAAATTCATACCTTATTTTGCGAAGTGGTTATTGCGCCTTCTTTTAGAGATGATGCGCTTGAGGTTTTAAAAGGTAAAAAGAATCGCAGATTATTAATTCTTAATGATGTTGCATTACCAAAATCTACAGTAAGAACCTGTTTAAATGGAGTATTGGTTCAAGAAAAAGATACTGTTACTGATGCCATTGAACACTTGACAAATGCTACAAATAGTAAACCAACAACTAACGAATTGGAAGATTTAATCTTTGCTTCAAAAATTTGTAAGCACACAAAATCCAATACCATTGTTTTAGCAAAAAACAAACAATTATGCGCTAGCGGCACAGGTCAAACAAGTCGAGTTGATGCTTTAAATCAAGCTATACATAAGGCCCAATCTTTCAAATTCGATTTAAAAGGCGCTGTTATGGCAAGTGATGCGTTTTTTCCATTTCCTGATTGCGTTGAAATTGCAGACAATGCAGGTATCACGGCAGTAATTCAACCAGGAGGATCGATAAAAGACCAATTGAGCATAGACTATTGCAATACCAATAATATAGCCATGGGATTTACAGGAACACGTCATTTTAAGCATTAATTTAATCCTTAAGAGCTAAGGCGATTTTTAAAAGTCTGTTTTCTTTATTATAACGTATATTTTATTACATTTACAGTTATTCAAAATTTTAGTATTAACACCCTCAGATAATTTAAAGTAGCACATGGGATTTTTTGATTTCTTAACTGAAGAAATTGCAATTGATTTAGGAACAGCAAATACGCTAATTATACATAACGACAAAGTTGTAGTAGATAGTCCATCGATAGTCGCAAGAGACAGAATTTCTGGTAAAATAATTGCAGTTGGTAAGGAAGCCAGTTTAATGCAAGGAAAAACTCACGAAAACATAAAAACAGTAAGACCTCTTAAAGACGGTGTAATTGCAGATTTTGATGCTTCGGAACAAATGATAAGCATGTTTATCAAAAATATCCCTGCACTTAAAAAGAAATGGTTTGCTCCTGCCTTACGCATGGTAATTTGTATTCCTTCAGGGATTACTGAGGTAGAAATGCGGGCAGTAAAAGAATCAGCAGAGCGTGTTAATGGTAAAGAAGTTTACTTGATTCATGAACCAATGGCTGCGGCAATTGGTATTGGTGTAGATATTATGCAACCTAAAGGAAACATGATTGTTGATATTGGTGGTGGAACTACCGAAATTGCTGTTATTGCTTTAGGTGGTATTGTTTGTGACAAATCGGTAAAAGTTGCAGGTGATGTATTTACCAACGATATTATTTATTACATGCGTACACAGCATAATCTTTACGTTGGAGATCGTACTGCTGAAAAAATAAAAATCCAAATAGGGGCAGCAACTGAAGATTTAGAACTTCCACCGGAAGAAATGAGTGTTCAAGGAAGAGATTTATTGACAGGAAAACCAAAACAGGTTCAAATCTCTTATCGTGAAATTGCAAAAGCTTTGGATAAATCGATTTTAAGGGTAGAAGATTCTGTAATGGAAACACTCTCTCAAACTCCTCCAGAACTTGCAGCAGATATTTATAATACAGGAATTTATCTTGCAGGTGGAGGATCTATGCTTCGTGGGCTGGACAAGCGTTTATCACAAAAAACAGATTTACCTGTTTATATAGCCGAAGATCCTTTACGAGCAGTTGTAAGAGGAACAGGAATCGTACTTAAAAATCTTGCTAAATATAAGAGCGTACTAATAAGCAAGTAGGTCATGCAACAAATAGTTAATTTTATAATTAGAAACAAAATTTTTCTTTTGTTTTTGTTGCTCTTTGCTATTTCATTTTTTTTAACCGTTCAATCACATAGCTACCACAAAAGTAAGTTTACAAACTCTGCCAATTTTTTGTCTGGAGGTGTTTATCAATCCGTAAGCAATATTGGAAGTTATTTTGACTTGAGGAAAGAGAATGAAATTCTTTTGGAAGAAAACAGAAGATTGAAATCTATATTATATAATTCTGAAAAAGACAGTTTAAAAGAGGTGTTTAAGGACTCATTATTATTTGTAAATGCCAGTTATAAGATAACCGCTGCTCAAGTATACAAAAACAGTTTCTCTGCAACCAACAATTATCTAACCATAAACAAAGGGAAGCGTAATAATATTGCACAAGACTTTGGTGTGATTACATCAAAGGGTATTATTGGTATTATTGACAATACATCAAAAAAATACGCTAGAGTAATGTCTGTCTTGAATACCAATATTAGGGTTAATGCCCAACTTAAAAAAACCAATCATTTTGGCACATTAAGCTGGAACGGACTATCCTCAGAATTGGTGCAACTTCTGGATTTGCCAAAACAAGCACCAGTTGCTGTAGGAGACACTATAATTACGGGTGGTCTATCCACAATTTTTCCAAAAGGAATCCCAATTGGCATCATATCATCTTTTAAAATTGATGAAACTGAAAACTACTTTGAAATTGACGTCAAACTATTTAATGACATGACCAACATTGGGCATGTATATATTATTGAAAACCTCGACAGCCAAGAAATCTCTAATTTGAATGCTCAAGATGAATAATGAGGTCTCTTCAAATATCGCACGTTTTATTGTACTGGTTTTAGTGCAGGTTTTGATTTTAAATAATATTAACTTTTTAGGTTATATCAATCCATACATTTATATTCTATTTATTATTCTTTTTCCCATTAAAAATAATAGGCTGTTATTTATTTTCCTGAGCTTTCTGCTTGGTTTAATGATTGATATATTTTTAGACTCAGGTGGTGTTCATGCTGCGGCATGTGTAACAATAGCTTATATACGTCCGGTTTTATTAAAATTCTCGTTTGGAATGATTTACGAACATCAAACCATAAAGTTCAGCTCAACAGAACTGGGACAACGTCTTACCTATTTTTCTATAATTATTTTTATCCACCACCTTATCTTATTCAGTCTTGAAATTTTTAACAGCTCGAAAATAATTTTAGTCTTAAAAAAGTCGTTATTCTCCAGTATCTTTACATTAATACTATGCCTTTTAATTACGATACTTTTTAGTAAAAAGAATAAATGAGAAAATTATTACTCTTTTCTATTATTATTTTAGTTGGAATTACTTTTATAGCAAGACTTTTTTATCTTCAAGTCTATTCTAGTAAAGCCTACAATATATATGAGGATAATGCTATACGCAAAGTATTTCATTACCCAAAACGTGGCTATGTTTATGATAGAAATGGAGAATTACTAGTAGCCAATCAGGCATCATACGATGTGATGGTCATCCCAAGGGAAGTTGAGTCTTTGGATACGCTGGAGTTTTGTTCTTTATTAAAAATTACAAAAGAAAAATTTATTAAAACCTACGATAGATCATATCGTTATTCACCGCGATTACCTTCAGTTTTTCTAGCACATTTGTCCAAAGAAGATTACGCTTTTCTTTCAGAAAAAATGCGAAAGTTTGATGGTTTTTATATTCAAAAAAGATCGCTACGGGATTATCAAACTTCAATAGGGGCCAATGTTTTAGGGTTCATAGCTGAAGCAAATCGAAGCATTATTGAAAAAGACCCTTTCTATCAAAGTGGGGATTTAATAGGGAAGCAAGGTATAGAAATCTCTTACGAGAAGGACCTCCGTGGTGTTAAGGGTGTGAAATTTATTCAGAAAAACCGATTTAATCGTGATATAGGTCCTTACAAAGATGGCGAATTTGATACTATCCCAACGGCTGGCAAAGACATTATCATAACCATTGATGCTAAACTTCAAGAATATGGGGAGCTTTTAATGCAAAATAAAATTGGAGGTATTGTGGCCATAGAACCCAGTTCGGGTGAAATATTAAGCTTAGTCTCCGCACCATCATATAATCCTAATCTTTTAGTTGGTAGGGAACGATCGCCTAACTATACCAAACTCCATAACGACTCAATACATTTACCACTAATCGACAAAGGTTTATTGCGTATGCACGAACCTGGATCCCCTTTTAAAACTTTAATTGCCCTAACCGCTTTGCAAGAGGGTGTTATAGACGAGAATACAACTGTCCGCTGCACAGGTGCCTATCATTATGGTGGTAAAAGAACCATGGGTTGCCATTGTGGTGGTGGTGCTCGAGTTTTAAACAATGGGATTTCACAGTCTTGTAATTCCTATTTTGCAACTGTTTACAGAAAAACAATAGACAAATATGATGATGCCAGCCACGCCATGGATGTGTGGAGCAATCATATAAAAAGTTTTGGTTTGGGAAATTATTTAGGCTACGATTTGAATATTGGAAAAAAAGGCAATATTCCAGATGGTGCTTATTACAACAAAATGTATCCCGATTTTAGGTGGCGAGCAACCACTAACATTTCAAATGCTATAGGCCAAGGGGAAGTTTTAGTAACGCCCATCCAGTTGGCAAATATGATGGCTACTGTTGCCAACCGAGGGCATTATTTTACACCGCATATTATAAAATCCATTAAAGGAGATACGATTCCTAAAAAATACAAAACACCTCATCACACAACTATTGAAAAACGTCATTTTGAGCCTGTAGTACAAGGTCTCTACGATGTATATAATAGGGGAACTGCACATTTTTTGAGAATTCCTGGTATTGAAATTTGTGGAAAAACAGGTACTGCCGAAAATTTTACAGTCATTGATAGTGTTAGGACACAATTAACTGACCATTCCATTTTTGTTGCATTTGCACCAAAAGACGACCCGAAAATCGCCATAGCCGTACTTGTTGAAAATGGATATTTTGGAGCTCGATTTGCTGGAAGAATTGCCAGTTTAATGATTGAAAAGTATATTAAAGGTTCCGTTTCTAGCAAACATTTAGAACAATGGGTTTTGAATCATACACTAGAGCACGAATATGAAAAACCTTTTTCAGGTGAAACTTTTAATATTAATGCAAAATCTAAAGTTCTGTTAGTAGAAGACTATAAACGTATAAAAAGCCTAGAAAAGAAGTAACCTATTAGGAATCAAATTGTAATGAACAACCTCAGAACCAAAAATTTAAAATTAGACTGGATTACTATTCTCCTGTTCTTATTGCTCGTTGGTTTTGGTTGGTTAAACATTCTTTCTGCATCACTTTCTGGTGATATTACAAGTTATTTTGATATGAGTCAACCCTATGGTAGACAGCTTGTTTTTATTATGTTCACTTTTGTATTAATCATTTTGATTATCTCAATAGAAGCAAAGTTTTATGAGCGTTTTGCAAGTATTATATATTTGCTATCCATGCTTTCTCTTGTTGGCTTATTCCTTTTTGGGAAAACCGTTTCTGGTGCCACCTCATGGTATGCTATTGGAGGTTTTACCATTCAGCCTAGTGAGTTTGCCAAAGTAGCTACAGCTTTGGCAGTTGCAAAATATATTAGTGACTTACAGACTAATATTAAATCCTTAAAGGATCAAATAAAAACGGCTTTAATTATTCTAGTTCCAGCAATTTTGATTGTTTTACAAAATGATGCTGGAAGCACCATTGTTTATGCCTCTTTCTTCTTTGTATTTTATAGAGAAGGGATCCCTCAAATCTATCTGTTTATAGGCCTAGCCATATTGGTAATTGCTGTGTTATCCTTAAAATTTGCGGTGTTGCCAACGGCTATAATTGTCGCCCTATTAATTTTTGGTCACCATTTCTTTCTTAAAAAGAAAAAGGCATCACTATTACAACCCATTTTATTGAGCCTTGTTTGTATAATTTTTTCGTTTGGAGTGCGATTTTTTTATACTACCATTTTACAGCCACATCAACAAGATAGAATAAGTTTATGGTTACGGCTAGAGAAAGACCCTGCGAAATTGGAACAGATGAAGAAAACCATTTTGTACAACCTTAACGAATCTGAAAAAGCCATCAGTTCTGGAAGTGTTACAGGAAAAGGGTTTCTTGAAGGCACGAGAACTATTGGTAAGTTTGTTCCAGAGCAACATACCGATTATATTTTTAGTACTGTTGGTGAAGAATGGGGGTTTTTAGGCAGTAGTATGGTCGTTGTTATATTTGTCTTACTCTTAATTAGGATCCTACATCTTGCTGAGTTACAAAAATCACAGTTTAGTCGTGTTTTCGGCTATAGCGTGGCTTCCATTTTATTTTTTCACTTTATGATAAATATTGGTATGGTCATGGGTTTAATACCAACAATTGGAATTCCTTTACCATTTTTTAGCTATGGTGGGTCTGGTCTTTGGGGGTTTACGATACTGCTTTTTATCTTTATTAAATTAGATTCTAACAGAATTAATGAATGGTAGTTGCTACACTGCCATTTCTTTAAGTGCCTTTACAAAAGCATCGAGTTCTTTTGTTGTGGTAAATACATTTGGTGTTATTCTGCAACCTTTTACATTGGCATAATCAATAGCGACTGTAAATATTTTATAGTCATCCATTAACCGTTTTGCCAATTCTGACGGTTTCATCGTTTTTATACCAACATTGGCTATACCACAAGCCCTGTGAGACTCTTGAGGTGTGTTTACTATAATATTTGGATGTTTGCGCACTTGAGATGACCAATATTCTTGTAAATACCGTAATCTGGCCTCTTTACGAGCTCCACCCAACATATTATAATAATCAATTGCATTTTCTATACTCAAATCATGATGCACGGGATGAGTTCCTGTGTGGTTCAATCGACCAATATCTCCAGGCTCGCGATGGTGTTCGGCAAAAATGGGCCATAAAGTATCAATATGTTCATCTTTAACATATAACATACCAGTTCCTAAAGGCACAGCCAACCATTTATGCAAACTAGAACCATAATAATCACATTCTAAATCTTCCATATTAAACTCGAAATGCCCAACACAATGCGCACCATCTACCATCACTTGCACTCCTTTACTATGCGCCATTTGGCATATTTTTTTAATTGGTAAAATATGTCCTGTAATATTTACCATGTGGCACACCATCAACAATTTTGTTTTTGGTGTTATGGCATTGGCATAAAGGTTTACAATGTCTTCATCAGATGCTGGGTGATTAGGCACCGATACTATTTTATTATCCATACCATATCGCTTTGACACTTGGTCAAACATGATTCTCATTGCACCGTAATCCTGTTCGGCAAAAACAGCTTCATCACCTTTTTTCCAAGGAAATCCTTTAATAACCATGTCTAAAGACTCCGTTGTATTTCTGGTAATTATTACATTTTTTGGGTTACAGCCAACAACTTCAGAAAGTTTTTGAGCCATGCGTTTCTTATTATCCCATTGTACCGTACGCATGTAATATGAGCCTTGATAGTTTACCATTTTGGCATGCTCAACCATTGCATTAAGTGTTGGTGTGGGAATAATGTTGTAATATCCGCTTTCAAGATTAATATAGTCTGGTTTTAGCCTGTAATCGCTTCTCACTTTTAACCAGAAATCGTCGTTAGAAGCCAAATCCTCAATAGGAACATCCTTTATTTTTTCAACACATGACATCAACACACTGCCATATAAAGGTGATACCAAGGTGACCAATGACATTTTTTTTATAAAGTCTCTTTTGTTCATAATGGTTGGTTGTTTTTCTAAAGGTATTAAAATTTTAATTCAGGTAATTGTGCCTTATGCACAATTAGGAATATTACTACAATTAAATTATCTTTAGTTAATAACCTAATATCCAGCAAATACACGAATGATTGCATTCTTTCGAAAAATACGGTACAATCTTATGGAGAAAAATAACACTGGAAAGTATTTGAAATATGCTATTGGAGAAATAGTTCTTGTAGTTATTGGTATTCTAATTGCATTGAGCATTAATAATTGGAATGAAGAAAACAAAAATGAAATAGCTGAGCAAAACTTCTACAAAGAGATACTCAATGACCTCGAGAAAGATAAGGTCAAATTAGAAGGTCTACAGGTATTCTATAAAAATAGGATTGAACATGCAGGTTGGTTATTAGAAAAGGTGAGAAATCCAAAAAGCCCTCTCGATAATATAGAATTTGGCAAACGGATTCAACCGTTATATTATGGACCATTGCCTGTAACCTATGCTGCATCTTTGGATGCTGCAATGAGTTCTGGAGTCTTTACCAATTTTAAAAACAAACTATTTTTAAAAACCTTGAATCAATATTATGCAGACTTTGGAGAACTCAAAGGTATAATGGAAGCGACCTTACGTTGGTTAGAAAGCAATTTGGAGCCCGTAATGTCTAATATTCCTCAGAATTACATTACAGCAGAAAGTGGAGCTTATGCACTTTCCTCAGAACTGTATGATAATAAGGAATATTATGAGTTTGATGCTAATATTGAAGATAAACGAAACCTTGAGGTGGACTTAAAATCCTTATTGCAAAAACCTGAGTTTGAATATTATTTAACAGGCGATCTAGGTAGATCATTCAATGCCCTAGCAAGTATTGATATCCGAATTAAAAAACTAACCAAAATAAAAAATGAAATTGAACAGTATGTGTCTGATTAAATTCATAGCGTAGATTAGTAAACACTAACCAATGATAAAATTCTTTCGTAAAATACGATATGATCTTATGGAGAAAAATAAAACAGGTAAGTACCTAAAATATGCATTGGGAGAAATTCTTCTTGTAATGATTGGGATTTTATTAGCATTACAAGTTAATAACTGGAATGAAAACAGAAAAAATAGAATTACCGAACAAACATTATATCAAACTTTAATAAGCAGTTTAGAAAGTGATTTAGAAGATGCAAATGATAAAATATCCTCAGTTGAGGAGTCAATAAAAGCTCAAGAGATTTTTATAATTAATTCATTTGATGAAGTAAAAAATAGGTTCAACATAAACCAATTAGAAAAATTATTATTCTCGGTTTGGAATAGCAGTCGATCATTCTTTCCTAATTATGGTTTGTATGATAAAATTTCTAACAATAATCAGATTGAGTTGATTCAATCTACAGATTTACAGATGAAAATCATAGAGCTTTATGAACAATACTATAAAAGATACAATGATCTTGACTTAAATATAGAACATCAAGCAATGTTTAGTTTAATGAATAATTATTTCAGTAAAATTGAAGATTATTCTATCGCAAATGATGGTCACTATAGAATAGATTATGAAACTTTGGAAAGAGACTACGATGTTTTAAATACTGAATGTCGTAAAATCCATACCATGACTACTATAACTCATTCTTCGATGATTGAATGTAAAAATGAAATTGAATCTTTACTTTCTTTGATAAGAAACGAAGTGAAAGAGCACAAATAATGAAAGTTACAGATGAACACAACGAACGTATAGCAAAAATAGCATTTGCATAAATTTAGCCTCATTACATTACAAAAGTAGAAAAAAAAGGTAGAACGAAGGATGAACTACATCAATTGATTGAATGGTTAACTGGTTTTGATGAACTACGAACACAAGAGTTAATTAATAAAAAAGCAACATTTGAAACATTCTTTCAAAACGCAGAACTGAATCCAAATGCTCACCTAATCAAAGGAGTAATTTGCGGTTATCGAATTGAGGAAATAGAAAATCCTTTAACTCAGCAAGTAAGGTTTTTAGACAAATTAGTAGATGAATTAGCAAAGGGACGAAAAATGGAAAAAATTTTACGTGAAGATAAATAATCACTATTTATTCAACTCCAACTTCTCAGCAAAATAGTCACAAAAATCTTTCATGGTCGCCGTCATTTTTTTGTCTTGAGTTGCTCTGTAAAAAGTATCGCTCATTGCAGTTAAGGTTTGATGAAAAAAGACCTTCATTTCGTCAACAGGCATATCTTTAGTCCACAAATCTATACGCAATGCTTCTTTGGCCTTATTGTCCCAAACCGATAACAACACGGCTTTTGCTTCTTCATTTTCTATACCTCCCTCTTGAGCTGTCCAAGACAATTTTTCTGGTATTCGGTTTTCGTCAAGTTCCACCTTAAGCTCTATTTTTGAAGTTAATGCTTTGGCCATTATTTGCGTGGTTTAAATTTAGATTTGTTAAATATCTCTTCAGCGTCTTTGTTTAACATATCCTGCAGTGATAAATCATTGTTTTTCATATAAGCTAGTACTATCTGCCAGCCAATGTATTGGCCTAAACGCCCCGGAGATTCACTATCCAATTCCAAATTAAATTTTGAAAATGGTGCCGGATTAATAAACCTTGATGCCAACTTACTATCTGTACTAAACAATAATTCTCGCTCTACAAAATGGCGCCATATATTGCTCTCGTTTTGTTGGGCCCATTCAAACTCTTCAATCGAATACCCTATTTTAACTTGGTCTGATATGTTAGGTAGCATAATATCTTTAAAATATAATATCTTCCCAAAGTATACCATTTCATCCAATAGCGTTTTTCTGCTAGGTTGAAAGATTCTTTTCTTGGCATAGGCTTCAGCCACATCAGGAACAATTTGAGAAGGTTCGAGGTTTTGTTTAACATACGTATGGATACGACCATAAAACTCGTGATTATCACCTAAATAATTATCTAGGGCGACAAGTACTATGGAGTCCGTTACTACGGTTTTATTTCTATAATCAACATCATTAGTAACAGTGATTACTCTTGGCGTTTTAAACTCTTTGAAATAATATTTTAAATGCTGAAACAAACCATGAATTTCGTCTTGGGTTTTTTCGAAATTTCCATGTGCTTTGTTTACTTCAATATTTAATTGTTGCTGCAACGTATCGTTAATTCTGTTTATCCAAACAGAGTCGTTATATCGCTTAGAAAACATAAATGGGTAAGCAGCCTTTAAATTAGGCAAATCTGATGGTTTAGCTTCGGCAAAAAGACTATCAAAACGTTCAATATTTAAGCCAACATCAATTTTGGAAATATCCAGCTCCAAAGTATTGTCGGGCTTACATGATATGCACAAACTTCCAAAAATAAAAATAATAATTAGTATTTTATTCATACAAAATAGGATGTCAAACTAAAACGATTTTAATTTTTATTAATTATTCTATTGACTTATTTTTGTTTGGCAAATGTACTATTCTTTATATTAAAATCCTCGCTTAATGAATACTGAAAAAGTTGTAGATTATATTGTTAATTGGCTTAAAGATTATGCCTTAAGTGCTAAAGTCAATGGTTTTGTAATAGGAATTTCTGGCGGAATAGACTCCGCAGTAACCTCAACACTCTGTGCTAAAACAGGCTTGGATGTATTGTGCATCGAGATGCCAATTCATCAAGCAAAAAGTCACGTTTCAAGAGCACAAGAGCATATTGATCAACTCAAAAAACGATTCTCTCAAGTGTCTGACACCAGAGTTGATTTAACTCCAGTTTTTGAAGAGTTTAAAACTGAAATTTCACTTAATGGCAAATCAGAGATTGTAGATATGGCTTTGGCTAATACCAGAGCGCGATTGCGGATGACAACATTATATTATCATGCAGGATTATTAGGGTTACTCGTTGCAGGAACAGGAAATAAGGTTGAAGATTTTGGTGTTGGTTTCTATACAAAATATGGAGATGGCGGTGTAGACCTTAGTCCAATTGCAGATTTGCTAAAATCTGAAGTATATAAATTGGGTGAGTTATTAAAAGTCCCTGATTCTATAATGACTGCTTCTCCCAGTGATGGATTATTTGGTGACGATAGAAGTGATGAAGATCAAATAGGTGCCAACTATGACGAATTGGAATGGGCGATGCAAATGGATAATGATGGGAAAAATATTGAAGATTTTACTGGCAGGGAAAAAGAAATTTTTAAAATATTTAAACGCTACAATTCAGCTAACAAGCACAAAATGATTCCTATTCCCCTTTGCGAAATTCCCAAAAATATCAAGTTATAATCACAAAGTATTAAACTAATACAAGGATTACCCGTTTTTTTTCACTAAATTTGGATTAATCTCCACAACAATCATAAACTTAACTTAATTAAGTTTGTGTATCCCTAATTACTAATTAAAAAACACTAATCATGATTAAGGTATTGGTTGCAGACCATCATCCTATCATTAGAACTGGGCTTAAAATGCTTTTTGAGTCTTCTCCCGACATTCAAGTCACCGGTAGTGTTACCACCGGTAAAGAATTGTTTGATTTTGTTGGAAAAACTAATGTAGATGTTGTTCTATCAGAAATTGATTTGCCCGAACTCAACGGAATTACTGCGCTTAGAACATTAAAAAAAGAATATGGTGATGTAAAAGTCATTATGTTCAGTTCTCACCCTGAAGAAATCTATGCGGTCAGTACCATTAAGGCTGGAGCATCTGGTTATCTAACTAAAACTGTTAGCACACAAACAATTAAAGAGGCTATAATAAAAGTGTATAATGGCGGTATTTATATTAGCAATAATTTAGCACAGCGTTTAGCTTTTGACGAGCGTGGAAACAAACCAAGTAGATTGTACAAAAAACTGTCAACGCGTGAGGTTGAAGTACTAAAATTATTATCTTCTGGTAGGCGAAACAAAGAAATTGCTAAAGAGCTTTCAATTAACGAAAAGACGGTAAGTACTTACAAAGCCAGATTAATGAAAAAATTGAATGTCACAAACTTGGTTGATTTGATAAATCAAGCAAGGCATTTAGAATTGGGATAGTTATAGCACCCGATTTAGTTTTCTAGAAAGTAACATCTTCAAATTAGAGTAATTCATTACATCTTCTAAGACTGATTTGGAATTTGATGGATGGGCTAAGGTTTCTTGTTTAAAATCACTAACTTTTTTATCGATTAAGAAACAGCGTAAACTCAAAATGGTTTCGTTAACCAATTGTGCAATACTATGCATTTTTGGCTTTGGAAAAATATTGTTACGCTCCCAATCATGTAAATTATGTCTCTCGTCATTCATTAATATTGTTGTGACATCATTTGCCATTTCAGAATCTACTTTGTTTGCAAAATTTTCTAATCCAAAATCTGGGTTTTGGTTGAGAGTATCAATTATTGTATAGTATAATGACCGAAATTTATCGTTAGTAAATTCCATTTCATCTTCTTGAAGAGCTAGGTATATTTTCTCAAAAACTTTGGCTCTATGCACCACAGGTTCCAGCATTAAATCACCACTATCATTTTCTTTGAGTACCAAGTCTTCAAAATCTTCTGTTTTATTGCCATACAATAACAAGGTTTCAATTATTTTGTGTTCCAACTCATATTGGATATCAACTTTTTTTGTCTCCGTTTTGGTTTTAAATACCTCAAAAGCCTTTTGTTCCTTTTTATATGTTTTATTAGCTTCTTGCTGTTCCTTTTTTCCTATTTGTGCCAAAGTGCTAAAAAGTACCTCTTCACTAATATCCATGATTCTAGCACATTCTTGTACATAGATTTCTTTTTGTATACGGTCTGGTATTTTAGATATGCTCGTAACCATATCTCTTATTAATGCGGCCTTTTTTATGGGATCATTCTTGGCCTCATCCATTAACAATGAGGCTTTATAAGCTATAAAATCTTTTGCATTTTCTTGAAGATACAATCCCAGCTCCTCCAAAGTATTCTGCTTAGCAAAACTGTCGGGATCCTCACCCTCAGGAAACGTACAGACTTTTACATTCATACCTTGCTCCAAAATAAGATCAATTCCACGCAGTGAAGCACGTATCCCAGCCGCATCTCCGTCAAAAAGTACGGTGATATTTTTGGTAAGCCGATTGATTAATCGTATTTGATCTGCGGTTAAAGCTGTACCAGAAGAAGAAACTACATTTTTAATCCCTTTTTGGTGAAACTGAATCACATCAGTATACCCTTCTACCAAATAACAATTATCTTCTTTTGCAATGCTTTGCTTAGCATAGTAAATCCCGTAAAGCACCTTACTTTTATGGTAGATGTCACTTTCAGGGGAATTTAGATATTTTGCGGCCTTTTTATCACTCGTTAAAATGCGACCTCCAAATCCCAGAACCCGTCCTGACATACTATGAATAGGAAACATAACACGACCTTTAAAACGGTCAAATTGTTTTTCTTCTTTAACTATTGTCAGCCCTGTTTTCTCTAAGAAATTAAGTTGATACCCTTTCTTAATGGCTTCGTCTGTAAAGGCCTGCCACGCATCTAAAGCGTACCCAAGCTGAAATTTATTGATTGTCTCTTCGGTAAATCCACGTTCCTTAAAATAACTTAAACCTATAGATTTACCTTGATCCGTCTTGTGCATAATATTTTGAAAGTAGGTATTGGCAAATTCACTTACCAAAAACATACTTTCTCGCTCTCCAGCTTCTTCCTTTTGTTCTTCAGTTTGTACAGTTTCTTCTATTTCAATATTATACTTCTTGGCAAGATATTTAATGGCCTCAGGATAAGTAAAATGCTCATGCTCCATTAAAAAGGAAACCACAGTTCCTCCTTTTCCACTAGAGAAATCTTTCCATATTTGTTTTACAGGAGACACCATAAAACTTGGAGAACGCTCCTCACTAAAGGGACTTAGTCCTTTAAAATTAGAACCTGATTTTTTAAGATTGACAAAATCACCGATAACCTCCTCTACACGGGCGGTTTCAAAGACTTGATCTATGGTGAACTTTGATATCAATTTATAAAATTAAAGAGAATGTAAATGTAACATATTTTCTATTATTGTATTACTTATCGATTGTATATAAAGACAAAAAAAGGCTCTCACAAATTTACGAGAACCCTTTTAATTGAAAATAGTTAGAATTACATTTTTAATCCATATCAAATCGTATACCCACTGATATATTATTCTGTTTTATTGTTTGGTCTTCAAATATTGGTGATAAATCATATTTTACATATAAGGCAACGTCATCCACAGCAATATACCCGCTTAAACCATAAACCAAACTTGAAGCATTGTAATTGCGTTTCATTTTGTCTTTTATTTTCTCACCATCAGCTGTGTATTTTAATTTTTGGCGCGTTCCTATATTAAAACCAGCATAGCCACCTACACCAATTTTAAACTTATTATGTGTACTATATCTAAAATAATCATCCCTATCAATTCTTTTTGATGGACCAAATTCAAAATGTACAGGAAATACTAGATTAGTAATTGATAGTTTAGACTTTTTTAAGTCATATTGAAATTCTTCCAAAATTATTTCATCGCCCTGCTGTACAAAATACATATTGTCTTTAGGTTTTAATCCATTTATTTGAAACGAATACCCGTACTTAAGCCTTAAAAAGTTAGAATTGTTAAATACACGTGTTTTCCATGCCCAACCTATTTCAAAAAATCTGGAACCTCCTATTTTATAAGGTGAACTGTCAAGGTTACTTCCCTCTACTATAGCATTGTTTAATCCGAACGCCAATACCAAATCACTTGATGTTCTTCTGTCATATCGTCTTACCCTGTGCTTTTTTCTTCCAAAGTAAAACGATTTACCCTCTTCATTACCCTTCCCAATGCTTAACCTGAAAGTACTATCGTCATCGTCGCGAGATATTGACCTGTCTTCATTACGCTCTAAAAGTGCAATTTTGTTATCTATAATAGCAATCCTATTCTCTATATTTAATGCGTGCTTTTTCGCTGCTTCTTTCTTTAAACTGTCAGCTTCACTTTTAGAAATTTCTTGAGTGTCCAAACGACGATTAATCGCTTCAATTTTTGCTTTTAGTAGTTCGCGTTCTTCTTTTTTAATAGATTCTTTTAGGTTTTCTAAGTTCTCAATATCTTCTTTTTTCGAAGTATTTGAACCCTCTTGTGCACTGATTAATTGCACGCTTAAACTCAAAATTATAAGGATTAAATATTTAGTAATTATTTGCATAACTGTTCGTTTTTTGCCTTTATAGGCATCTTTTGATTTTGATTATTGATGAGTACCTTCTATAGGTGATAATTAGTTATTTCGTTCTGCTACACCGGTTTTTACATAGTGATAACCTGATTTTATGGCTTCAAAAGCACGTGTTCTAAAAGATTGTTCCAAATCTGCTTCTACATCCTCAAGTAAGGCATTGGCATCGACTTTTTTTGTGGCTGCATCATATAACTTGTGCAAAGCAATTTCTTTTTGAGCCTGATCTAAGAGTGCGTTTATTTCGGCATCGCTAACCGACTTATTTACTTTTTTCAAGGCTTGCAATTGAGCTACTACTTCTTGAATTTTTAGTTCTTCAATCGTTAGTTCATTACTTGTAGCAATTACATTCTTTTCTTTTAAACTATTATTATGTTTTGTCTCAACATCTGCTATGACTTCCTTTTTACTTTCCTCAACAATCTTATTTTGTTTTTTAAACTGAGAGGCTTCTTTTACCAAATTCTTTTTATCAATTATTAATTGTTCTTCTTTTTCGGCCTCTGCAACAGACTCCTCAATATTATCTTCGATTGGAATAATCTTATCCCCCATTGATTTTTGTTTGCTTTCACTCTCTGTGTTTACAATAGTTGATTTAATATTATCTTTTGCAGTACCTCCAAAAAACAAGTTTGCTACAACTAGAACTCCAATAAAACTTGCGGCAATACCCAACCACCAAAATGTTTTATTGCTTTTTGAGGTTTCATTAGCATCCAAGCGTTCTTGCAAATTTTTCCATGAATCTGCACTTGGCTGCAACCTGCGTTGCCCCAGCTTTTCCTTTATATTATTTTCAAAATTAATTGGTACCATTACTTACTGTGTTTAACCTACTTAATTGTTGTTGAAGCAACTTCCTAGCTTTAAATAACTGCGATTTCGACGTTCCTTCTGTAATATTTAATAATTCTGCAATTTCGCCATGCTTATACCCTTCTATGGCATGCATTACAAATACCATGCGGTACCCTTCCGGAAGATTGTCAATGAGTTGCTCTATTTCTGCAACGTCCATTTGAATTTGGATATTATTGGTCCTATTGTCAAATGCCTCAATCTCATCTGTTAAAAACTCAATTTTTTTTTGCTGTCTTAAAAATGAAATGGATTCCCTTACCATAACCCTACGAATCCAACCTTCAAAGCTACCCTCATTTTTAAAATGATTGAGTTTAGTAAACACTTTAAAAAAACCGTTCAACATCACTTCTTCGGCCTTTTGTACATCATTTATATAATACCGGCATACACTCAACATTTTGGGAGCATATAAATCATACAAAATGCGCTGCGATTCACGATGATTCTTCGTAGCTTTTTTAATAAGCTGTAATTCGTTCTTGTACAATTGAATGACTTTCAAGGGATGCTTCATTTAATCTTCTATTAATAAAGACGCAAAAATTGTGCAAAAGGTTGCCTGAGGATAAAAATAATTTTAAAAATCAGATAAAAATAACTACTTCTTACGTTCAATTACATAATTAACCATAAGCATAAGTGAGTTCTTATAGTCAGATTCCGGATAATTTTGTAGTATTTTCAAAGCTTCCATTTGGAACGCTTTCATTTTAGAAACTGCATATTCCAATCCACCATTTTCCCTAACAAATGTAATGACTTCTTTTACACGCTTTTTGTTCCTATTCTGATTTTTGATAGAATTAATCAGCCAGTTTTTCTGTTTTTTTGAACAATTATTAAGTACATAAATTAAAGGTAAGGTCATTTTCTGTTCTTTAATATCTATTCCGGTAGGTTTACCAATTTGTGCACTCCCATAATCAAACAAGTCATCTTTTATTTGAAACGCCATCCCAATAAGTTCTCCAAATTTTCGCATAGTCTCAACATCTTGTGATTCTGGCTTTACTGATGCTGCTCCAAGACTACAGCATGCAGCAATTAAGGTTGCTGTTTTCTGGCGGATAATTTCATAATATACATCTTCTGTAATATCCAATTTCCTTGCTTTTTCTATTTGAAGCAGTTCTCCCTCACTCATTTCGCGTACTGCAATTGAAATAATTTTAAGAAGATCAAAATCATTGTTGTCTATAGAAAGTAATAAGCCTTTGGATAGTAAAAAATCGCCAATTAAAACAGCTATTTTATTCTTCCACAGGGCATTAATTGAGAAAAAACCACGCCGCCTATTGCTATCGTCAACAACATCATCATGTAATAGAGTTGCGGTATGAATTAATTCAATAACTGAAGCACCTCTGTAGGTTCTATCATTAACTTCACCATTGGCAACCATTTTAGAAACAAGAAATACAAACATTGGTCGCATTTGCTTCCCTTTTCTGTTTACAATATAGTGCGTGATTCTATTGAGCAAGGCTACTTTAGAAGACATTGAAATAAGGAACTTTTGTTCAAAAAGATCCATTTCAAAGGCAATGGGTTGTTTTATTTGCTCAACTATTTTCATAAGACCATCAAAGATATAATTTAGAAAATTATATCCTAAGATTTATTAGCCAATTGACCACATGCCGCATCAATATCTTTACCTCTACTTCTGCGCACATTAACCACTATTCCATTTTTCTCTAAAGAGTGTATATAATTGCCTAATGCTTCGGTTGATGCTTGCTGAAATTCACCATCATCGATAGGATTATATTCTATAATATTAACTTTGCAAGGAACGTATTTACAAAACATGACCAAAGCATCAATATCTTTTTGTGTGTCATTTATTCCTTTCCAAACCACGTATTCATAACTAATTTTACGATTGGTTTTTGCATACCAATATTCAAGAGATTCCTTTAAATCCTTTAAGGGAAAATTTGTATTAAAGGGCATGATACTGGTTCTAACTTCATCAATTGCAGAATGCAAGGACACCGCCAAATTAAACTTAACATTATCATCGGCCATTTTTTTTATAATCTTAGGGACACCAGAGGTAGATACTGTAATACGCTTTGAAGACATCCCCAAACCTTCAGGCGACGTAATCTTATCAATAGCCTTGATTACGTTATTATAATTCATCAACGGCTCTCCCATACCCATAAATACGATGTTTGACAATGGACGGTCAAAATAATGTTGACTTTGATTATCGATAGCCACCACTTGGTCATAAATTTCATCAGGGTTAAGATTCCGCATACGTTTTAAACGAGAAGTAGCACAAAATTTACAGTCTAAACTACATCCCACTTGTGAAGAAACACAGGCTGTTGTACGTATTTTTGTTGGTATTAAGACAGACTCAACAATTAACCCATCATGCAGTCTGACAGCGTTTTTAACTGTGCCGTCATTACTCCGCTGCATAGTATCCACTTGAATGTGGTTAATCACAAAATTATCTTCAAGCATTTGTCGAGTTTCCTTAGAAATATTGGTCATAGCTTCAAAGCTATGGGCAGATTTTTGCCATAACCACTCATAAACCTGATTGCCACGAAAGGCTTTATCACCTTCTTTTTCGAAGAACGCACGCAATTGCTCCTTAGATAGGGCTCGTATGTCTTTTTTCTTAACTGTCATTTCATATCCTTGATACAGACTTAAAAACCGTAAAAAAGCCTCGATAAACGAGGCTTACTGTAACTTATATAATTAGCATGGCGTCACCGTAACTATAGAACTTATAGCCCTCTTTTATAGCTTCGTCATAGGCTCGTTTTACAAAATCGTGACCGGCAAACGCAGATGCCATCATTAATAATGTTGATTTTGGCGTATGGAAATTAGTAATCATACAATTTGCGATACTAAATTCATAAGGTGGGAAAATAAACTTATTCGTCCAACCTGTATATTCATTAAGTGTACCACTTGACGACACTGAACTTTCCACAGCACGCATAGCTGTTGTACCAACAGCACAAATACGTCTTTTGCTTTTAAGTGCAGAATTTATTGTATCTGTAGCAATCTTATTTATTGAAATTTCTTCACTATCCATCTTATGTTTCGATAAGTCTTCAACCTCAACTGGGTTAAATGTACCCAAACCAACGTGCAATGTGATTTCAGCAAAATCTATACCCTTAATTTCTAATCGCTTTAATAAGTGTCTAGAAAAGTGTAACCCCGCAGTTGGAGCAGCAACTGCACCTTCGTTTTTTGCGAAAATAGTTTGGTAGCGTTCTTCATCTTCTGGCTCAACTTCTCTTTTAATGTATTTTGGCAGAGGTGTTTGCCCTAGCTCACCCAATTTTTTCCTAAACTCACCATAAGACCCATCATATAGGAAACGTAAGGTTCTTCCTCTAGAAGTGGTATTATCAATGACTTCAGCCACTAAAGTATCATCATCTCCAAAATATAATTTATTACCAATTCTAATTTTTCTAGCTGGATCTACTAAAACGTCCCAAAGCCGTTGTTCTGCATTCAACTCTCTTAATAAAAACACTTCAATTCTAGCGCCTGTTTTTTCTTTGTTACCAAATAGTCTTGCAGGAAACACTTTGGTATTATTAAGAATCATAACATCTCCTTCATCAAAATAATCGATGATATCTTTAAATTCTTTATGCTCTATGGTTTGATCTTTTCTATTAAGAACCATAAGCCTAGCTTCGTCCCTATTCTCGGAAGGGTATTCGGCTAATAACTCAGAAGGAAGATCGAAGTGAAAATGTGATAATTTCATATATTAAGTTTGTTTTTTTAAGAAGGTTGCAAATATACAATCTGGGAATAGGCGTTGTCAAGTATTTAGAGCTTTATTTTAAGATTGATTGAAAGAAAAGCCTATTTCTTCCAAATTGTCCCAGAAATCTGGATATGATTTTGAAACTACATCAGCATTATTAATCATAAATCCTGTTTTTAATGCCAACGGTGCAAAAGCCATAGCCATTCTATGGTCATGATAAGTATCTACTGCAACATTTTGTAAAAATGGATGCACAACATTAATTTTTAAAGTGTCTTCGGTGATATCAACTTTAGTTCCAAATTTTTCTATTTCAGTTTTTAGGGCTTCAAGTCTATCCGTCTCTTTTATTTTTAAAGTATGTAGTCCCGATAAATGACAACTAATTCCTAAGCCTAAACACGTTACTGCTATAGTTTGTGCAATATCTGGTGAGTCTCTCAAATTATAACAAAATTCGCTAATACTGAAACTGCTGATTTTGGTTAAACTGATTGAATTATGGTCAAACGTGGTTTCTATTCCAAAATTTTCATAGATTTTCGCCAAAACAGAATCGCCTTGTAAACTATTTTGTTTGTATGATGATAGTTTTATTGTGGTTCCAAGGCCACTTAACGCAGCAATACTATAAAAATAAGATGCGGAAGACCAGTCTGACTCCACAACTAAAGTTCTAGATAGCATATTGTCTTTTTTTGGTTTAACCTTGATTACATTTTTATTAAATGATGTCTCTATTCCTATATCATTCAACAATGCTAAAGTCATATTAATATACGGTACTGAAGTGATTTCGCCATCTAAAGTTAATTCTATACCCTTTTCTAATTTTGAAGCAATAAGCAACAATGCCGAAATATATTGGCTACTTACATTTGCTTTTAATGTCACTTTGTTTTTGGTCAAATCTTTCCCTTTTATTCTAATTGGCGGATAACTAGGGATCTTTTCATAATTTATTTCAGCACCCAACTGCTGCAATGCTTCCACCAAAATTTGAATAGGTCGTTCTTGCATTCTATTAGAGCCCGTAAGAACAACCTCTCTTTCTTTTTGTATGGAAAAAAATGCCGTTAAGAAACGCATGGCAGTACCTGCGTGGTTTATATCAATAAGATTTGAAGATGACTTTAAAGCCTTTTGCATTAACTGGCTATCATCAGAGTTGGATACATTCTTAATACTTAATGCTGGGTATAAGGCCTTAAGTAATAATAATCGGTTAGATTCACTTTTTGAACCTGTTATTGTTATCTCCGATTTTTGATTCTTGATTTTAGATTTTCGAAGTGTAATATCCATGAAGCTCTATAACATTATCCTTTTAAGAGCTGACAAAGTTACTTTAACTTTTCGTTATTATGGTGTCTATCGTGGTCTCTTTTTGCCTTAATATTCAATTTCTTGTCAAATGCTTCTTGAAGATTAACTCCTGTTTGATTCGCCAAACACAGAACTACAAACATAACATCAGCCAATTCTTCACCTAAATCTTTATCTCTATCACTTTCCTTTTCACTTTGTTCTCCGTAACGTCTAGCTATAATACGCGCCACCTCTCCAACTTCTTCAGTGAGTTGCGCCATATTTGTCAACTCGTTAAAATAACGCACACCATGTGCCTTAATCCAATCATCTACGACTTGTTGTGCTTTTTCTAAGCTCATTTTTTACGATTTCTTTTGAAAAACAAAAATAATAAAATGATACTGCATGGGATGAAAATATACTTAAATTCACTATAAATTACTTGCAAACCCCATTCTGAGAAAAATTTTTCAACCCCAATCGGTGAGACTTGTATTTTACGAAATGGAAAGAAAAAACGTGCATTGTCAAATGGAATAAAAAACCCAACACCTCTGCCCCCTGATGTCATTGCATCTAAAATACCATGAGAAATGGTTGATAAAAAAATCACTAAAAACCAAATGATTTTATTTCGTCTACCAATTGTAAATGCTAATACTATAGCCCATAAAAATGCAAACAAAATAGAATGTGTAAAACCACGATGTCCTAATGGGTGCGAGTATGGAATCCCAAAATTAAATGCTATCACATCTAAATCTGGCAAAATAGCAGAACCTATTGCAAACATAACAAGCCACTTCGCTTGTTTAATATCAATGACTTTCGCCAAAGTAAAACCAACAATGCCATGACCAAATAGAGAAGCCATTACTCTTTATTGTTTGTATCAATAATAATAGTTACCGGTCCAACATTAAGCAATTCAACATTCATATCTGCACCAAACTCTCCGGTCTGTACTTTCTTACCTAATTCTATTTCCAATTGTTTAACAAAAGATTCATACAAAGGAATTGCAATATCTGGTTTAGCGGCTTTAATATAACTCGGTCTGTTTCCTTTTTTGGTGATTGCATGAAGTGTAAACTGGCTTACCACAATGGCATCGCCATCAACATCTATTAATGATTTGTTCATAACGCCTTGATTGTCATTAAAAATTCGAAGGTTAGAAATCTTTTTACACAACCAATTTATATCATCTTGATTGTCTTCATTAATAACACCTAATAAAATCAGTAATCCTTGCCCAATTGACGCTACCTTTTTTTCATTAATAGTGACACTCGTACTTGAAACTCGTTGAATTACAACTTTCATCCGTTTTGATAATTATCCGTTCTATAATGCTCATCTTCACCCTCCAGTATTTGAAGATAGCTTCTGTATCGCGAATAGGCAATTTCTTCAGTCTCCAATGCTTTTTTTATTGCACATTCAGGTTCTTTAATATGCAAACAATTGTTAAACTTACAATCTTGCTTTAGCCTAAAGAACTCTGGAAAATAACCTCCTACTTCCTCTTTTTCCATATCAACTACACCAAAACCTTTTATTCCTGGGGTGTCAATGATTCTTGCATTAAAGCTCAATTCAAACATTTCTGCAAATGTAGTGGTATGCTGACCTTGCAAATGTTGCAAAGAAATTGCTTTTGTTTTAAGTTCTAAACCAGGTTCTATGACATTTATTAATGTAGATTTGCCAACACCTGAATGACCTGTAAACATACTCACTTTATCTTTCATCAATTCTTTCACCTTATCAATATTCTTTCCAGTTTTAGCAGAAATCTCTATACATTCATAACCAATTTTTCTGTATAATGCTGCCAAGTCTTTAATCTCCAAAAGTGTGTCTTCATCATAAGTATCAATCTTATTAAATAATAAGACTGCCTTAACAGAATAAGCTTCGGCTGTGACTAAAAATCGATCAATAAAACTTGTAAATGTTGGCGGATTGTTAATTGTTATTAATAGAAAAACTTGATTAATATTTGCAGCAATGATATGGGTTTGTTTAGAGAGATTTACTGCTTTTCTAACAATGTAATTATCACGCTCGTGAATTTTATGTATGATTCCCGTAATCTCGTTATTCTTAGTCTCTAATTCAAAATCAACATAATCTCCAACAGCAATAGGGTTGGTGCTTTTAATATCTTTAAGTCTAAATTTACCTTTAATACGGCATTCATAAACCTTCCCATTAATGGTTTTAACGGTATACCAACTTCCTGTAGATTTAAATACTAATCCTGTCACAAACTAAATAAATTATGACTACAAATTAACAACTTTCAAATTAAGAAAAAGTGTATATTCGTTACTTAATTTTTAAAACACAAATAGCATTATGAAAAAATTATTATTGATTTTCGCCCTTATACTTACATCATTTGTCGATATAACTGCGCAAGTTGAATACAAAGTTATTACAAGTGTAGAATCTATTGTCCCCGCTGGAATTGGCCGATCTCGTCTTATCTCTGCTCTTGAGGATAAAGATTATAAGGAATTCACTTCTCAAAGAACTGATGATAAAGAAACTGACAAACGCAATAAATCTAAAAGAGGTGAAATAAGGGTTAAGAATTTTGAAGAAACCAAACTTTTAAATTTCTATAACTTAGGCGGTATTCGTTTCCAAAATATAGCTGCTAACGACGCTGTAATAACTTCAAAAATCAATACCATGATACAAGAAGGGTGGGAGCTGGCATTTGTAACGAGCGCCGTTGAAAGTGATGGCGGAAAAGGTGATGGCAATGGTATATTTATAACGAGATATATTTTCAAAAGAAATAATTAATCTGTCAATTTTGTCTTAATATTTCTTACAAAATATTTTACATTTCAATAAAGAATTGTCTTGCCTCTTTAAAGAATTTAGTACTTTAGTAAGCTAATCCATTAACTTTAAACAAAATGAAAAAAATTACATACTGTATATTCTTATTTTTATTTACAATACATTTTAGTAATGCTCAAGAAACCATAACCAATGAAACCGTCGTACAAATGGTAGAATTAGGTTTTAGCGATAATGTGATTATTGACAAAATCAATACGTCCGATATTAGTTTTGATACTACAATAGCCGAGTTGAGCAAGCTAAAAAAAGCGAATGTTTCGTCTGAAATTATTAGCTTAATTATGAAAAAATCTAAGCATAATACCAAATCAAGAACTGGGATATATTATGCAGAAGGGAAAGAATTAAAATTATTGCACCCGACTGTTTTTTCAGGTGGTAATAAAAATT
>RCNB010000439.1_pt1 | contig 36766 bp, 37 predicted proteins | sample 2041321 | NCBI WGS metagenome assembly RCNB01 (sample SAMN09708232, study PRJNA481090) | Marine sediment metagenome, whole genome shotgun sequencing project.
TCGTTGAAGGTCCTGGAGCACGACCTGCACTTGTAGCGCCTGCGGCCCTTATAGGTGCCATGGCCGTAAATATCGGCCGCCTCGCAGTGCGGGCAGCGAATAGGACGGTCGTTGCCGACATCCTTGCTGATAAGGTTCAGGTCGGGGACGTTGAGCTCGTGGTGCAGAAGCCGGGTAAGCTCAACCTTCTCGCCCTTGTCCAGATTGTTCAAAATATTGTAAAGATTCATTTATCGTATATTAGGTTATACATAAAGATAACGAAATTCTACATTATTCTAAAACATAACTTTTAGAATTTATATCGTACGCCCAGTGCTATATCAAAATTTAAACGATCGTTAAAATCTCCGTACCCGATAATACCAATTTCTGGCCTGAAATCTAAAGAAAGAAGCAGTGGTATATCAAAATTATATTCGATGCCCACATCTCCGGCAGCGAATACAAATAGGCCGCCATCTGGTTCAAAGGGTTGATTATTGCTGTCTAATGTAGCCTCGAAATTGACATACCCTAAGCCACCACCGAATCCGTAATACCATTGCAGACCTCCATCGATGGTATGCACCCATTGATATAAGGCTACTAGTTTAAAAGCATCGTATTCCCTACTGTCTCGCCATCCAAAATCCAGTTCGGCGCGAGTATATCTTCCAATGGATTTCTGATACGATATTTCTGCTCCGAATCCGTCGCTATCCCCAAGACGAAGCCCCAAGGCGTGGTCGGCGATTTCCTGTGAATACATTGAAGTAAATGCGGTAGAAATACCAAGCAATAGAAATAGTTTAAAATTTCTCATTTTATTATACGTTTTTGATTCTAAAAGATGCTTTTGGTTACCCCTTTCAACCATAAAAACTTAATTTAGCGGTCAAAATTGTTTTCCGTTGAATAAAAATTTACTCCCAAAACTTGATGATGCCTTGCAAGGCCAAGTGTTATCGGACAAGTTGACTAAAGCACTTTATGCTACCGATGCTTCTGTTTACCGCAAAACTCCTGTTGCCGTAGCCTTTCCAAAAACTGTTGATGACATTAAAAAATTAATAGTTTTTGCCGGAAATAATAAAGTGGGACTGATTCCGCGAACGGCAGGTACTTCCTTGGCAGGCCAGTGCGTTGGTGACGGCATTGTGGTCGACGTATCTAAACATTTCACGAAAATCATCTCTTTAGATGAGGAAAAGAAGCAAGTTGTCGTGCAGCCCGGGGTAATCCGAGATGAATTGAACCAGTATTTAGATCCGTACGGACTCTTTTTTGGACCCAATACGTCTACTGCGAATCGATCTATGATAGGAGGTATGGTCGGAAACAATTCTTCAGGTACGACTTCTATTCAATATGGGGTGACGCGAGATAAAGTGGTTTCATTGAAAACAATACTTTCCGATGGCAGCGAAGCGGAGTTCAGTGCACTTTCAGAGTCAGAGTTTCGAAGCAAAATGGATGCAAATTCTATTGAAGCATCTATTTATAAAAATATCTATAAAGAATTATCAAATCAGGAGATACAAAAAAATATAATTTCTGAATTTCCGAAACCTGAAATACATCGCAGGAATACGGGCTACGCGGTAGACGAGTTGTTGCATAATACTGTTTTCGGAAATGATACCGACAACTTCAACCTTTGTAAATTACTCAGTGGTAGTGAAGGTACCTTGGCCTTTACGACAGAAATTACGTTGCAATTAGACGATTTACCGCCAAAGTATGCCGCAATGGTAGTGACACATTATAAAACCTTGGAAGACTGCCTTTCAGATGTTGCCCTGGTAATGAGGCATCATCTGCATCTTTGCGAGATGATGGACAAGGTGATTCTAGATTGTACGAAAAACAACCGAGAACAACTCAAAAATCGATTTTTTGTCGAAGGCGACCCCGCGGCATTGTTGATGCTTGAATTGAAAGCGGACACGGAGTCGAATTTAGAACAGCAACTTAACGAATTACAAGCTACGATTAGCGCTTCAGGTTTAAGTTATGCAAACCCCGTTCTAAAGGAGAATGACATCAAGAAAGCCATAGAATTGCGAAAGGCAGGTCTTGGTCTGTTAGGCAATATGGTCGGTGACAAAAAAGCTGTTGCCTGTATCGAAGATACGGCAGTCGCTTTAGAAGATTTAAGTGATTTCATCATTGAATTCAGTGAAATCATGAAGGGTTATGGTCAAAGTGCCGTGTATTATGCCCATGCAGGAGCAGGAGAACTACATTTACGCCCCATATTGAATTTAAAGCAGTCTGCCGATGTCGGCATGTTTCGGGGTATCACTACCGATGTGGCCAAACTGACGAAAAAGTATAGGGGCTCCTTTAGCGGAGAGCATGGTGATGGTATCGTTCGCGCTGAATTTATTCCTTTAATGATTGGCGAGGAAAACTATGAATTGTTGAAACGTATCAAATCTTATTTTGATCCGCATAACATTTTTAATCCAGGGAAGATTGTCGATGCCTACCCCATGGATGAATCCCTGCGTTACGAAATAGACCGAAGAGAACCGGAAATTAAGACTTTGTTCGATTTTTCCGATAGTGAAGGCATTTTAAAAGCAGCTGAAAAATGTAATGGTAGCGGTGATTGTCGAAAGACCGAGAACATGAAAGGTACTATGTGCCCCAGTTATCATGCAACAAAGAACGAAAAAGATACTACTAGGGGAAGAGCCAATGCACTGCGGGAGTTTCTAACGGTATCGGACCGGAAAAATAAATTCGACCAAAAAGAACTAAAAGAAGTATTCGATTTATGCCTGAGCTGCAAGGCCTGTGGCAGTGAATGTCCAAGCAATGTTGATGTGGCTACCTTAAAGGCAGAATTTTTATATCAGTACCAAGAGACGAATGGGTATCCGTTGCGCAGTAAACTCTTTGCTTACAATACGAAACTGAATCGCTTGGGTAGTATGGTGTCCGGACTTACGAATGCTATTTATGACTCTGGTCTATTAGGTGGATTATTGAAAAAATCTGCAGGGGTAGCCGCAGAAAGAAACCTTCCGAAAGTATCAAGTTTTAATTTTGATAAATACCTTCAATTAATTAAAAAAAAGCACGATACTTCAAAACGTAAAGTTATTCTATACATCGACGAGTTCAGTCAGTATTTGGATATTGAATTGGGTAAGGATGCCATTGAGGTGCTGACCCGTTTAGATTATGATGTACAACTTTTCTATGGCGAAAGTGGTCGTGCATACATTTCCAAGGGCTTTTTGAAGCAGGCGAAAAAATTGGCCCTAACCAATATCCCGCGATTAAAGAAGTTCGCCGATGCAGGATCCCCCGTTGTTGGTCTTGAACCCTCTGCTATTTTAACCTTTCGCGATGAATACAAACGTTTTTCCAGTGATTCGGAAACAACGAATGCCATCGCACAGAACGCTTTTTTGTTGGAGGAATTCTTAGCCCAAGAAATAGAAAAAGGAGAATTGACCTCAGATCGATTTACGAAAGAAGCCAAAACCGTTAAAATCCATAACCACTGCCACCAAAAGGCATTGAGCAATCAAAAAGTGACATTTGACGTGCTGAACCTTCCAGAAAATTATTCGGTTTCCATCATCAGTTCGGGTTGCTGTGGTATGGCGGGTTCTTTTGGTTATGAAAAGGAACATTACGATGTGAGTATGCAAATCGGAGAGTTAAAGCTTTTTCCTTCCGTTAGAAAATCATCTGAAGACACCATAATTTCAGCCAACGGAACAAGTTGCCGCCATCAAATTTATGATGGCACCAAAAGACAGGCCTTGCATCCTGTAACAATTCTGAAAAACGCGCTGATCAATTGATTTCTGTATGTATTCATTAAAATTTACCTTTGGCGTATTGATTAACTATTAACCAACTATTAATGGCAGGAAATACTTTTGGAAACCTTTTCAAATTAACCACTTTTGGCGAATCGCACGGCGCGGCTATTGGGGGTGTTCTTGATGGATGTCCTTCAGGCATCGAAATCGACCTCGAAGCAATTCAGAATGACCTGAATCGCAGAAAACCAGGACAGTCCGCCATTGTTACTCAGCGAAAGGAACCCGATACAGTTGAATTTTACTCTGGTATTTTTGAGGGAAAAACTTCAGGAACGCCTATCGGTTTCGCCATTCACAACACCAACCAAAAATCAAAGGATTACACCCATATCAAAGATTCGTATCGCCCTTCGCATGCCGATTATGTGTATGATAAGAAATACGGTTTCCGAGACTATCGTGGCGGTGGAAGGAGTTCTGCCCGCGAAACAGCCAGTAGGGTAGTGGCAGGTGCTATCGCAAAACAGTTTTTGTCCGATATAAAAATCAATGCTTTCGTGTCCCAAGTTGGTACGTTGAAGCTAGATAAGCCTTACCAAGAACTTGATTTTTCGTTATCCGAATCCAATCCCGTTCGCTGTCCAGATCCTGAAATGGCAGAAAGAATGGAAGATTATATCAAGCAAGTACGTAAAGAGGGAGATACTATTGGTGGAATAATTACCTGTGTGGCCCAAAATATGCCCGTGGGGCTCGGCGAACCCGTTTTTGATAAATTGCATGCCGAACTTGGCAAAGCGATGTTGTCCATCAACGCTGTAAAAGGTTTCGAATATGGTAGTGGATTTGAAGGTGTGCAGATGAAGGGTAGCGCCCACAATGATCAATTCAATTCGGATGGCAGCACCAAAACCAACTATAGCGGAGGTGTTCAAGGCGGTATTAGTAACGGAATGGACATTTACTTCAATGTAGCATTTAAACCTGTTGCGACTATCATACAGCCCTATGAGACTATCGATAGAGATGGCAACAAAGTGCAGACTACAGGTAAGGGCCGTCACGATCCTTGTGTCGTGCCTCGTGCAGTACCTATCGTTGAGGCGATGACCGCTTTAGTATTAGCGGATTATTCGCTGCTTAATCGGACCATAAAAGCAAAATGACCTATGGTTTTTTGCTAAAACAATAATTCAAAGCGGCTTTGGATTATTGTTTTTACACCTTCTTATCAAAAACAGTATCTTTCTTAACTAAATTTAATACATGCGAAAACTGGAATTGCATTGGAGAATCTTAATTGGAATGGTACTTGGAATCCTTTTTGGATTTGGTATGACTCAGCTATCCTGGGGCGCTGAATTTGTTCAAGATTGGATAAATCCGCTCGGGTCGATTTTTGTGAAACTCCTGAAATTAATAGCAATTCCATTGATTGTGGCCTCCTTGGTCAAAGGTATTTCCGACTTGAAGGATATCTCTAAATTTCGTAACATCGGTTTACGAACGATCGCCATCTATATCTGTACAACAATTGTAGCCATTACAATTGGCCTTCTACTGGTCAACACCATTAAACCCGGAAACGGTATTTCGGAGGAAACTATTACAAAACTGACCGAAACCTATTCAAAGGATAGCGGAGTGACTTCAAAATTAGAGGAAGCCTCACGACAACAAGATAGTGGCCCACTTCAGTTTTTAGAAGATATGGTTCCAGACAATGCGGTTGCGGCCTTAGGGGATAATAGTTTAATGCTGCAAGTCATCTTTTTTACCATTTTCTTGGGTATCTCCATGCTTTTGATCGGTGAAAAAAGGGCCAAGCCTTTGAAAGATTTTTTTGATTCCCTGAACGACGTTGTACTTAAGATGGTAGATTTGATTATGCTTACGGCCCCTATCGCGGTATTTGCGCTATTGTCAAATGTTGTGGTATCTTCGGGAGATGCCGATATACTGTTAGCACTTTTGAAATATGCAGGAGTAGTTGTTTTGGGGCTTCTTTTAATGATTGTTTTTTATTGTATCGTTGTCTCTACTTTTACAGGCTATAACCCTTTGACCTTTCTTATAAAGATCAGTCCGGCCCAATTATTGGCATTTTCGACGAGTTCGAGTGCAGCGACCCTACCGGTAACTATGGAGCGAGTAGAAGAGCATATCGGTGTAGACAAAGAAGTCTCCAGTTTTGTACTTCCCGTAGGGGCGACCATAAATATGGACGGTACCAGTCTTTACCAAGCAGTAGCCGCTGTATTCATCGCCGAAGCCCTTAATTTTGATTTGACTTTCGCCGGCCAATTGACTATTGTTCTTACGGCATTATTGGCATCTATCGGTTCGGCTGCCGTGCCCGGAGCGGGTATGGTCATGTTGGTCATCGTATTGGAGGCCATCGGTTTTCCGCCTGATAAGTTGGCTATTGGCCTTGCGCTTATATTCGCCGTAGACAGGCCTTTAGATATGCTCCGAACTGTAGTCAACGTTACTGGTGATGCTACCGTTGCTATGATGGTAGCCAAATCTGTTGGTAAAATGGGTAAACCAAATATCAAGAATTGGGACGATAATTTAGAAGAAGTCAAGTAAAGAAACCCTTGTGGACTGAAATCTATGCGCTTACCTTCCTGCCCAGGTAGGTTATAAACATACTGTTTCAATTAAACTTGTTATCAATGAATTGGCCCGTAGTAATAGTGATTTTTGTTGTTCTTTTCGTTCTACTGAACGTCGCTACCTATTTCCTGCAAGAACGTCTTATTTTCAAGCCTGAGAAACTTCCTGAAGATTTTAAATTCAATTATAAAAACCAAGTTTTCGATGAGTATAACATTGAAGTAAGCGATGGCGTGAACCTTAATGGGGTGCATTTCAAGGTCAGGGAACCCAGAGGTATCGTTTTGTACCTAAAAGGCAATTCCAGAAGTTTAAAGGGGTGGGGCAAGTTCGCTATCGATTTTACTAGGCATGGTTTCGATGTTCTGATGATCGATTACCGTGGTTTCGGAAAAAGCACCGGTATTCGCACTGAAGAGGGTATAAAAAAAGACCTGCAATACGCTTATAACGAGCTCAAGAAACAAGTTGAAGAAAAGTATATTGTGCTCTATGGGAGGTCATTGGGTTCGGGTTTTGCTGCGAAACTGGCATCAAGAAATAACCCGCGAATGTTGATACTCGATGCGCCCTATTATAGCATGAGCCATATTGCAAAGAAATTTCTTCCGATAATGCCAATGTCGTTTTTGTTGCGATTCCCAATAAAAACATATAAATGGATACAATACGTCAAATGTCCGATAAAGATAATTCACGGCACGAATGACAAGTTGATACCCTTTAAAACCAGTATCAAGCTCTCGAAAATAAATGCCCAACGCACCCGTTTATATCCTATAATAGATGGCGGCCATAATAATATGCATACGTTTCCACAGTACCATCGTTATCTAGAAGAGATATTGCACGCCAAGCTCCCTAAAGAAGTCGACCCGAACACCAGTAGTCTTAGCTTTAGGCGGAAAAAAGGGTGATATGAAACGCGCTGGTCTATTTTTGATAAGAATTGTAATAACCGTAATTGTAATCTTCGGCATGTTATATTATTTCCAAGGAAAACTGATATTTAGAAGCGACACATTACCGCAGGATTATGTATACACATTCGAAAGTGACTTTGAGGAAATTTTTCTAAAAGCAGATGATGGCGCACTATTAAACGGACTTCATTTTAAGCAACCAAATCCTGAAGGTGTTATTTTATATTGTCATGGTAATGCCGGGGAATTGAACGCCTGGGGTAATTGGGCGGAAGAGCTTTCGAACCGGTACAATTACGATGTTGTTATTTGGGATTATCGCGGGTATGGAAAAAGCACAGGTAAAAGGCGTCAACAGTTAATGCTGAATGATGGTTTTTTGTTTTATGAATATTGTCAGACAAATTTTCCTGAGAGCGATATTGTCGTTTTCGGACGCTCTTTAGGTGGGTTTTTCGCTACTCACATTTCTAAAGATACGAATCACCGGAAGTTGATTTTGGAATCTACGCCGACCAGCATTTTGAACGTCGCGGCAAAAGAATATCCTTTTTTACCAACACGGTATCTGTTGAAGTTCCGCTTTCAAAACGATAAAAACACATCGAAAATAACGATCCCTACCGCTATTATCCATGGAACGGACGATGCACTTATTCCTATTGATCATGGAAGGGAGCTATTCCGTATTTCCCCTGCTAAAATCAAGAAATTCTATAGTGTTGAAGGTGGGGGGCACAATAATCTTGCAAATTTTGAAGTAATCTATTTTGCGGCATTGGATGAAATTTTGAAGTAATCAATCCAAAAACTTGGCCTTTAATTCGGGTGATGGTACCATACATTCCTCTTTCTTTCCATACCATTGATATCGGTTTCTGGCTATAAAATCGTATACGATATCTCGTAATGTACTGGGAAACCATAGCAATACCGATGAAATGGTGCGGTAGCCTTTCAACCCCTTGCCAATTTCCAGCGCAGCGGTGGACTTTATGTAGTAAACAACCCCTGGATCGATAAGAATGATGGAATCTACCTTTGAAATATCGATATTTCGCTCGGAAACGATTTGTTTTCCTATATCACTTTGCAACGCGGCATAGCGGAAAATATCTGAATTATCCCGTTTTATAATAAACTGGATTGCACCATTGCATAGGTTACAGACCCCATCGAAAAGGACAATTTTTTTTGATTTTTCCACTATGTAAAGATACGGTTGCTTTATGCTATGGCCCAAAACTTTAGATTTGATTTAAGAAACTAGTCAAATTTTGCTCTTTGCTTAATTGTAACTTCTTTTTCAATCTGTACTTTGATTTTAAGATGCTATCTGGCAAGACATTCAAGGTTGCAGCAATTTCCTTGGTGGTCAAATTCATCCTTAGAAATGCGGCCAAGCGTATTTCTTTTTCTGAAATATCGGCATAAAGTGTTTTTAGTTTTTGGTCAAAGTCATTGTGAACATCTGCAAAATAGGTTTTGAAGACTTCCCAATCCTTATCCGAAGCATTCTCTTTTTTGAGTAGCATAACCATACGTCGGAATTCCATTTTAAACTTTTCAGGCGAGTTTTTTATATTTTCCAGATTTTCCATTAACTCTTGTATAAACGTATTTTTTTGTACCAAATGCAAAGTTTGACTTGTGAGTTCCTTCTTTTTATGGGCTATTTCCTGTTTATAAATTTCATTTTGTTTCTCACGCGCTATCTTGTTCTTTTTTATCCGTTGACGGAAACCAAAGAATAGGAGTCCAGATAGGGCCAACCCCGCTATTGTTCCTCCACCATAGAGTCCCTTTGTAAGCCTATCTACCTTTACCTTTTCATTTAGTGTATTTATTTGTTCTTTCTGCAATGCGATTTCCGACTTTTTCTTTTCGGTTTCGTAAATAGTTTTTAATTCTTCTATCTGTTGAGATTTTTTAGTATTGTAAATCGTGTCACTTAAGGCATGATATTGTTTGTAATCAGCATACGCTAGGTTAGGTTGATTCATTTTATTCCTGATTTCGGCTCTTGTCCTAAGTGCGTCCCGTTCTGTTGGCAGAGCACCTATTTCATTGGAAATAGATATGACTTCATTAATGTTGGACAGGGCACCTGATAAATTGTTTTGTAATACATTTAGATTGGCCATCCCTTGTAACGCCTCGGTCAGATCTAATTTAATATCCAGCTTTTTTGCTATTACCAAAGATTCGGTCAATAGTTTTCTCGCCTCCACAAACTTTCCTTCGTCTGAACGCAATCTCGCTATTTCGTTCAATGATTGTGAAATCATTGATTGTACGTTCATTTCCCTTGCCATAACCATGGATTCTTGGTAATATCTTGCGGCAGTATCAACTTGCCTTAGTTTTTCCGCGGCCAATCCTGCGGTATTCAGGGCATAACTTAAATATATTTTATCGTCGTTTTTCCTATATATTACAATGGCTCTCTTTGCATAATCTAGACTTGAGGCATAATTTTCAAGTTGGTACTCAATGTCTGAAATTTGCTTTAAAGCATCGGCAGCCCGCACTTCATCTTTTACTTCTTCAAAAAGCCTTAATGCCTGTAACGTATTTTCCAAAGCTAGTTTGTAATTCCCTTTTTCTATGTAAATAGCTCCTAGTACCTCATACTCTGAACCTCTTAAATCGAATTTTCCTAAATCCGTATTTTTTCTGTTTTCTTCGGTGTACATTCCTAAAATCAACCCAGTCAATTCAATCGCGCTATTGTAATTTCCCTTTTCTCGTTCAATAGTGGCCAGTGAATGAAGAGCGAAGATTTGACCTTTAACGGAATTCATTTCCTTGAACTTTTTCAATGCTAGTTGATGATAGATTTCGGAAGAATCATTTTTTGATTGGTTATAATAATAGTTGCCAAATTGAAGATAACCGTTGGCAATACCTTTTTCATACCCTATAGCCTTTGAAAGTTCAAATGCCTGCTTGGCATAATCAAAAGCACTTTCGTTATCCATGAACATCATGCGCTCATGTATTCGTCCCAATACTTGCGCCTTTAGAGTGTCTTGGGGAAGCGACTGTGCATAATTTATTAAACTATCTAGTTCCTTCTTTCTGTCTTGTGCCATAATACAAACGGAAAAACATAAAACTGGAATTAGAATATAACACTTGGATTTCATATTGATGGCTTTTTAGTTAAATCAAGATACATATTATGATTCCCATAAAAAAACGGGTGTCCGTGTCTAAATAGTAATCTGTCCATGTAAGGTCCATGGTTTTATTCATGACTATCATCTCCAAAAATGATGTTAACCGTTGTCTTCATTAATCTTGGCACATTGTTTTTGTTATTTGTCTATTGACCTTGTCTAGATTGCCAATTGAGTAAATATATACACCTCGTCCATACTTTGTCCATGTCTAAAATTAGGAATGGGGCCAGTCCGCTTCTAATTTCGGACTGTTGAATCCTAAAAAACTTTTAATTATGAAAACAAAACCAATTTGCTTCAAACATTTTTTTTCATTTCTATTTTTGATTGTCTGCCTGTCATGCAGTAAAGATGGGGGTGGTGATGAACCTGGGCCAAAAATTAATCCTAACACGATGGAAATCGACGATGTAATCGCGAACCTAAGCTATGATCCTAATACACTTTTGAATGTAAAGGATACGGGAGGTGCACCCTCAAAACGTACAGCCGGGCCTGAAATACCGAAGACAAAAGGCCCCACTTTAGGTATAGTAAATACGTGTAAGAAAACAGATTATTCTCTCGATAGTAATTTTGAAGATGTGGCTATTTTACGTCCAACGAACGGTATTGTTTGGCCTGGGGCTTTGGTAATCGGCAATGAGGGTATGTTAGATGGTGCTCCGGATCCCTTTACATTAGATAGGGCAGCTGTAACACTTCGTCTAGATTTACCAGGCATAGAGTCGGAAGGAAATATTATAGTTGAGAACCCTTCAAACTCATCTATACAAACTGGAATAGATGGTGCTCTTGAATGGTGGAATGGCAACGCATACCAAGAGGGGTATGTCAACGCATCGAACTCATCGTATCAGGCATCTACTTCATATTCTTCTAAACAAATGAGTTTAGATGTGGGCCTTAATTTAGAGTGGGCCACGGGTTCGGTAGCCTCACAGCTAGAATATGAGAGTTCGACCGAAAAGAGGGTGGCGATGATGGTGTACAAACAAGTTTTTTATACGGTAACTATGGATACGCCTTCAGCCCCTTCAAGCGTATTCGGGACAGAGGTCACGGCGGAGCAGGTACAGGCGGCTATGAGATCTGATACTCCTCCGGCCTATATCAATTCGGTTTCCTATGGTCGAATCATAATGTTTAGAATGGAAACGACTAATACCAATACCTCAATTGATTTAGATGTCGTATTGGAATATGCAGGCGGAGTAACCGGAACGGGAACGGTCAATTCGGAATATGACGAAGTATTAAAGACTTCCAACATCACTGTAGTCACCATTGGCGGCAATGCTGAAGTTGCTTCAGAAGCTGTAACCGCAGTCGGACCGGGATCGTTAAACAGCATTATTACAGGTAAGAATGCTGTATATAGTCGCGATAATCCCGGCGTTCCCATAGCCTATACCATCCGTTATTTGAAAGACAATACCTTTGCGAAAATGGGGTATACTACGGATTACAGTATCGAGCAATGTGGGAGTTTCGCTTTTGCACATAAGAACGCCTATATCAAAAAAGACTTAAACCAAAAAATGAGATTTCGTTTTTCTTACAAAGCCAAGGGAACACAAAATTTTAAAACCACTGGCTGGACCGAAGTCACCAAAAACAAAGTCAATACCGCCGCTAAACCACCTGCAGGTGCCCACGATGTACGCATTCAGTTCGAGTTCTTAGATGTCTTTATTTGGACTACAATGGGTGAGTTTAGTCTGAATTACATTAAAAAGGACGCGTATTTTGAAGGGTTTTGTTCTGGGTTTTTATGTACGACCATTAACGTACGGAAATTGTAAATCGGTTATCAAATGTGTATTTAAGCACGATTAGCAGTATACGGCGCGAATAATAGTTATAGTTTGTCATGGTCGGCATCTAAAGTTGTGGGTTCAACAACTTGGGTGTCGGCCTCTATTATAAAAAGTGCTAATGAAAGGCAGAATCTGTGGAAAATTAAAAAGGTTCGAAGCGATTACCTCGTAGCTAAAAGGAAAAAACCAAAGCAATTATGAGACTTTTAGCGAACACAAACGCTAAAATATTTCGGTCTGACTTATAAGCTTGAATTTAGGACTCTTAACTTTTTCCTCGCTCTACCAGCTCTAATTGGTCCACGCTCACATTGGTCGTAAATATACCATAATTCACTACGGCCTTGCCTTTTTCTAGCTTATCAATGCTACCTACAGCTTTTCCGTCCGTCATACGAACCCGATCATCAATTTTAAAAACAGGCCTGGGTTTATTTTTCTCTTTAAAAGTGGCTTTTCTCTTTTCAACCTGTTTTTTCTCTCGAATAACCTTAACCTCTTTTTGAACCTCTTGTGTTACTTGGGCTTTCTTACTACGATCTGCCTTTGTTTCGTTGGCGGATTTTTTCTTTCGTTTGCTGTTTTCAGTCTCTACGATACGTAAAAGCTCCGAAACCAAGGGCCGTTTCTTTTTATCTTGAAAGTACCCGTCCGCGGCTTTATTCACCTTGTTCCCCAATTGGATCATCCGTTGGTCATGGTCGTATAGTTCTTGATAGTTTTCTAATTTGCTTTTGACCTTGGCATTCAATTTTTCCAAGCGGGCGGCCTCTTCCCTCGCTTTAGACTCCTCTTCCTGCAACCTAGAGCCTGTTTTGGCCATTTTACTACGTTCTTTTTGCAGTTTGGCTATGGTAGCGTCAAAACGAACCTTTCCGCGCTCTATCTTCTTCTTTGCTTTGTTTATTAAACTATAAGGAATACCATTCTTTTGGGCGACTTCAAAAGTAAATGAACTACCCGCCTCTCCAAGAACTAATTGAAATGTCGGCTCTAAGGTACTTCCATCAAAAAGCATATTCGCGTTTGTGGTATGCGGCAGTTCGTCTGCCAAGGCCTTTAAATTAGCATAATGGGTGGTGATAATTCCATAAGCGCCTCGTTCATAAAATACCTCCAAGAATGCTTCTGCTAGTGCACCGCCGAGTTCAGGGTCGCTTCCGGTACCGAATTCGTCAATAAGAAATAGCGTTTCTTCATTGCACATGCGCAAGAAATTATTCATGTTCTTGAGCCTATAGCTATAGGTGCTGAGGTGGTTTTCGATAGATTGATTATCGCCGATATCGGTCAAAATAGTTTCAAAAAAAGATACAGAACTCCTTTCATGAACGGGAATTAGGAGACCTGATTGAAGCATTACTTGAAGTAGGCCAATGGTCTTTAAGGTAATGCTCTTCCCACCGGCATTCGGGCCCGAGATAACAATAATTCGGTTTTCTGAATGTAATTCAATAGTCTGCGGGAATGTCTTTTCGTTTTGGAGTTTGTTGCTCAAATAGAGTAGGGGGTGAAAGGCATCCCGAAGGTACAAACGTCTTTCCGTGTTGATTTTCGGAAGCAGCGAATTCGTATCGGAAGCATATCGTGCCTTTGCCGCGGTGATATCGATATGCGCCAAAAACTCTTGATACGCTCCCAAAAGAGATATGTACGGGCGAATTTGATTGGTTAGTTCATTAAGAATTCGTTGTACTTCTTCTTTTTCATCAAACTCGAGATTGTTGAGTTCGCGACTATATTTCAGTGTCGTCTCGGGTTCGATATAAACGATGCTTCCGGTTCTCGAGTTACCCATTACTGTACCTTTTACTTTTCTACGGTACATGGCTTTGACCGCCAAAACACGACGGTTCTCGACAACAGACTCCCGAATATCATCCAAATAATCGGAGCCGTGGTATGTATTCAGGGCAGATGCGAAACTCTGTCCGATCTTGCCTTTTACTTGGTGCATCTGTCTGCGAATGTTGAAAAGATTATCGGAGGCTTTGTCTTTTACCTCCCCGAAACGATCTATAACGCTATCGATTTGAGCGGGAATATCCGTATTCGCTTCAATTCGTTCCATTGCTTTAAAAAGCAATGGGTAGTACTCCTTAAACTTCTTAAAGAATTTTTTATGTGATGCAACCGTTACGCAAATAGACCCAATTTTTCGGAAACCGCTTATTTCAAGCGTGGTATTTTCAATTCTAAGAAGCTTGAGTTCCCTATCGATACTTTCAAAGCCATGATTTGGTATCCGGTTTTCACTAACAAAGGAAGAAAGGTATTCGGCCGTCTGGCCAAGATTCTCTAAAATTTTCTCCCTATCGGAAAAGGGTACAATGTTCAATGTACGGGCTTTGCCCAATTCGGTCGCACAACGGGCGGAAACCTGCTGTAAAACCGTTGGGAATTCAAGGTCTTGAAGTGTTTTGCTGTGAATAGCGGCCATTGTTCTTAAAATCGATGGCAAAGGTAGGGATTGGGAATGAGATGTGGAATTTGTGTTGGTTGCGTTATCGCTATGCAAAAAAACGTAAAACCGTTAGGTTGGGTTTGCTTATGATTTTTTTAGCGGATGTAATTCAAATGTTCATTCTTCAATTGTGTTTTCCATCTCGTTTCTCTCCACTCCTTTTGTTCTTCTCTAGAAAGGAATGTCCAAACTGCAATTCGGCTAGATTTATTACCTGTTCCCATGGGAATCGTTTTGACCTGATGAGCTTCAATTTTTTCTAATAATTTATAAATTCCTTTAAGATTAGATTGTTTTGATACTAAAGTTGAAAACCAGTAACAGTTTTTAGAGATAATTTTACTTTCTTTAATTATATGCTGAATAAATTGATATTCTCCACCGTCAAATATAAGCTCATTGCTAATTCCTGCAAAATTGAGTTCAGGTGTTTTTACTTTTTTCCCCGATAGATTCTTTATTTTTCTTCGGGTTCCCTTTTGAGCATCTTCAATTGAAGAATGGAAAGGAGGATTACAAATAGTTACATCAATTTTATCTTCTTTGCCTATTATGCCCTGAAAAATAGCTGCTGTATTTTTTTGTAATCTACAGCTAACCTTAGTTGCCAGTGATGGATTGGAATTGATAATATGCTGCGCCGATGCAATCGATTTCGGGTCAATATCAGAACCAATAAATTTCCAAGCGTATTCCGTAACTCCAATAATTGGGTAAATACAATTAGCACCTACGCCAACATCAAGACATGTAATTTTATCACCCATTGGTATTCTGCCAAAATTACTTTCGCTCAATACATCAGCAATATGGTGAATGTAATCAGCTCTCCCAGGTATAGGCGGGCATAAATTTTTATCTGGGAACTCCCAGTTCTTTATTCCGTAATAATAGTTTAGTAACGCTTTATTTAAAAGTTTTACTGCAATTGGATTTGAAAAATCGATGGAATCGGCCCCAAGTTTATTTGGTTTTATATAATGTTTCAATTCAGGATTAGACGTTGTTAATGCGCTTAAATCATATCGTTCTCGATTTCTATTGCGAGAGTGTAGCCTTGATTTGCCTTGTTTATATTTTTGTAAAGACATGATTTGCCGAGGTTTTTTATATGAGTTTTCAATTCGTATTGTTGGTTAATTATGCTCAACCATTAAGCTATGGAGTGTTTCAATTCTCTATAGCGAGAGCTAACGAAGTTAGCCGATTTCTTTTAGGTTTTCAAGAACCTAATATAGCAAACAATCCATAAGTTTTTAACTATTTTTGCCTTCGGCTGTTCTCAGGATGACATTTTTAACGAAAGCTTGAGGTTGTTTTACATGAGCACAAATGAAGCTGAAGGTTAGATAAAGAACTATGAGCGTAACCATTCACAAGAGCTGGAAAAAGCAGCTTTCCGAAGAGCTTGATAAACCATATTTTAGCGCCCTAATCGGTTTTGTTAAAAGTGAATATCAAAACCATACCTGCTACCCCAAAGGCAGCAATATTTTTTCAGCTTTTGGCCTTAGCCCCTTCGATAAGACTAAGGTAGTTATCATAGGCCAAGATCCATATCACGGCCCTGATCAAGCTAACGGTCTTTGCTTTTCTGTGAAGGACGGCATTCGGCACCCGCCTTCGCTCATTAATATTTTCAAGGAAATCGATTCTGACCTTGGCAAACCCTATCCAAAAAGTGGCAATTTGGAACGCTGGGCCGATCAGGGGGTATTGCTTTTGAACGCTACCTTGACCGTTCGTTCCCACCAGGCAGGTAGCCACCAAAAAAAGGGCTGGGAAACCTTTACTGATGCGGTGATAAAAAAGTTATCTCAAGAGCGAGAAGGATTGGTGTTTTTACTTTGGGGTGGATTCGCCAAGAAGAAATCGGCTTTAATCGATATGGCCAAGCACCATATTTTGACTTCGGGACATCCATCGCCCTTAAGTGCCAACAGAGGCTATTGGTTCGGTAACCAACATTTCAGCCAAACCAATAAAATTCTAAACGAGAATGGCCAGCAAGTTATCGATTGGTGAGTAGGTCAGCCACTGGTAACTTCTTTTTAATCAACTTTAAGTTAAGTAAGGTATCTTGAACTATATCAATGGTTTGTGAACTCATCTGTTCTTGACTCCATTGGGTCAACGAAAGCCATTCGCGAATGTCGTCTAACTGTTGTCCGTATTGGTTCGCCAAGGTTCTATCAATACTGGGTATTTGTTTGAACTCAGAAGAATAGCCGTTTATAATTTCCAGAATGTGTTGTAAAGTACCAAGTTCTTTGGCGATAAATGCATCCGTTGCAGCGATTACAAAACAGGGCCATGGGGTAGGGCAGTCGCCCAACCTTCGAAAGGTACGGTTATCGACCAAGGGTTTGGTTGTAAAATGTTCCCACATAAAGTAATCTGCGCTATCATTCGTCAATGCAGTTACGGCTCCGTCTAGATTATTAATGAGTTCAAACTGTAGTTTTTCGGTATCCCAGCCTTCTTTTTGGGCATTTACATAGGCCATAAGATGACTGCCACTACCAAATCGGCTTATCGCCGCTTTGGTGGTATTGAGGTCGCCAATCGATTTGTATCTACTCTTGGCACCTACGTGAATTCCCCAGCGTAGGGGAGTGGCAATATATTTTTGGACAATTTTTGAGGGATTGCCCTCGGAAATACTTTTGACCAAACCCTCCGTTAAAATGATGGCCAGATCGGTTTCACCGTTTTGAAGCATTTGGCACATTTTCCCAGTACCTTCGGGAACTTCCGTCCACTGAAGGTCAATACCGCGTTCTTCGAAGGCCCCTTCTGCAATAGCCATATGCCAAGGGAGGTTAAAATGTTCGGGAACTCCTACGATGTTTATTTTTTTCATTTTAGGTGAACTTCAAATTGGTTTCAACTTAGAATTTGGAACTGTAATGCCTCTTAGGTATTCTTCGAGGTAGTTTACTTGTGATTTTTTCAACGAAGTCTTTCTAGGGCATATCGAATCAGTCCATCAACCGACTTGTTCGGGTTTTTGCTAAATTCCCCGGTGGCTCTGTTTGCCAGAATGCAGTTCAACGACACGGCACGGTGCCCAAGAAGTTTACATAGGCCATAGATACCGGAAGTCTCCATTTCTAGATTCGTTATTTTAATACCCTGATAATCGAAAGAAGTCAATTTTTCTAAGAATTCGGTGTCATCCGTTTTCAGACGCAAAGTTCGCCCCTGTGGTCCGTAAAACCCAATGTTTGTTACGGTCATTCCTAATCGTATACGATTTGACATAAAGCAATTACCCAGTGATTCATCATAGGTAACTACATAAGGTGCTGACTTTCGATTAGGCCAATTCGAATGATCGGTAAAGGCCTTTGAAATTTTTGTTCGCTGTACCGATTCGCTATCATAAAATTGTAGCAGACCGTCAAAGCCCATTGCGTACTCACTGATAAGAAAAGAACCAATAGTGATATCAGGCTGTACTGCCCCAGAGGTACCAATGCGGATAATATCAAGTACCTTTTTGTCCGGTTTTAGGGTGCGGCTTTCAAAATCGATGTTCGCCAGTGCGTCTAATTCATTGAGTACGATATCGATGTTATCGGTTCCTATTCCTGTAGAAATAACGGTCAATCGTTTTCCATTGAGCGTACCCGTATGCGTATGGAATTCCCGTTTTGCCTTTCTAACTTCAATCGTATCAAAATATTTGGAAACATCGCCAACGCGGTCGGGATCACCAACGGTAATTATGGTATCGGCAATATCTTCAGGTACTAAATTAAGGTGATAAATACTGTTGTCAGCATTTAATATAAGCTCCGAAGGCCCTAATTGCATGCTGGAACTATAATTTTAAAATCCTGTCCGAATTAGTATTGTAGAGAAAGTTGTATTTCAGGGCTCCGCCCAAATAGACATCATTGTCTTGAATTGAGGAGTAATAGCTAGTTTTATTGTCAAGGATTTCTTTTCCTTTCTTGCTAAGCCTCACGGGATTAAATGAGGAAAACAAGGGTTTAAGCCTTCCCAAGGCCCTTTCGTACTGCGAATCGCCAAAGCCTAAAAAGCCTTGATTTTGTAGAATATCCGCCATAAATGCCTTTTTAGAGGTCGGTTTTTTATTAAGGGCAATTCGAAGAATGTTGTTCTCCATTTCGTTAAGCCCATTTTTAATAGTCGGAAAGCGATGTAAATGTGCATTCACTGCCTCGGAAAGATAATCGAACTGATATTCACTAAAATCCGTTAAGTTCTCTAGTCGTATGGGGTTATCACTACAATATAATTGCCAAACATAGTCGGCGTATTCGATATCGTCTTGGCTGAGTTCGACTTTATTTTCATAAAGTTTGAGCAATTGCTCATCGCTCAAGTCGCTCAACCCGTACATCTTGTCAGTCTCATCTTCTTTGCCGCTGCATACCAACGAAATCTGAGCGTATTTACGGTTGGTCTTAAGCCAACTGAGCACAGCGATCATATTGATTTGACAAAATAGATCGTACTCGAACCAGAGCACGATCTCGTCTTGTTGTTTATGGTTACAAAGTGATCGGTATTCTTTAAGTGTTTTTTCAATGAACCAAGATTTCGAAACCTTATAATTCTTGTTCAAAAACTCAAAACGGGTTTTCCAAAATGATTCACTGCCCACATTAGTAAGAGTTTTTCCTTCACAAAGCATCTCTCGCCATGTTATGATATCTCCTTTAAGGTTAAGTGTTTTCAGTTTGTCCGTAAAGCTATCTCCGTTGGTGATGTGCAAAAGGGAACTCATGTGGAATATTGTATTAGGTTCAGACGATTAAAAGTACTATTAAATCAAAAAAAACAAAAATAATTAACAGAAATACGTAATTATCTTTTCATAACGCCTGAAACACTATAAATATTGGCCTTAGCCTCCAACACGTTTGACGGAAAATCCTTTTTCTTTTAAGATTTCCATAATCTTGTCCCGATAATCGCCTTGAATTATGATTTTATCGTTCTTAAAACTTCCGCCGACACTAAGTTTAGTTTTCAGTTCTTTGGCCAATTTTTTAAAATCGCTCTCGGCACCAGTGTAACCTTCCAGAATGGTAATCGGTTTCCCCTTTCGCTTTTCATATTTACAAATTATCGGGTCGTCTTGAAGCCAAATACCATTTTGCTGGTTTGGATTTTTATCTTCTGTCACCGGTTCATGTTCTGGGAAAAGATTTTTTAGTTGATCTTGTAAATCCATTTTTTACGCTTTTATCAATCCAAGTTCAATCAATCTTTCATGTAAAAACTCCCCAGCAGTACAATCGGTAAACTGTTTCGGATGCTTTTCATCAACGCAATCTTCAAGACAGTTTAACGACATTTCACTGACCGGATGCATAAAAAACGGAATTGAATAGCGCGATTTGTCCCAAAGTTCTTTAGGTGGGTTTACAACTTGATGTATCGTCGACTTTAGCTTATTGTTCGTCAGCCGAGAAAGCATATCGCCCACATTGATCATTAATTGGTCGGGACGGGCAATGGCATCGACCCACTCCCCGTTATGGTTTTTTACCTGAAGGCCCCGTCCGTGGGCGCCCATTAATAAGGTAATTAGATTGATATCTCCATGAGCGGCCGCGCGAACAGCGTTTTTAGGTTCTGCGGTAATGGGCGGGTAATGAATAGGCCGTAAAATGGAATTACCATTTATAATGAAATCATCAAAATAAGTTTCCGCCAAATCAAGGTGTAGGGCCAATGCCCTAAGTACATATTTGGCAGTCTTCTCCAGCATTTGAAAAGTTTCCTTTCCGACGGTATTGAATTCAGATAATTCATTAACGATTACGTTTTCAGAATATTCCTCCTCTAATTTCGGGTTATTCTCCACATATTGGCCAAAGTGCCAAAACTCCTTTAAATCTCCCTCTTTTCTGCCTTTGGCGTGCTCTTTCCCAAAAGAGGTATAACCCCGCTGTCCGCCAATGCCTTCTATTTCATACGTATCTTTTGTTTCCTGCGGTAGGTTGAAGAACTTTTTGATTTCCGAATATAAATTCTCAACGAGTTCTTCGGAAAGGAAATGTCCGCTGAGTGTTACAAAACCAATATTCTCAAAAGCGGCTCCGATTTGATCGGTAAACTTTTGTTTTCTTTCGGCATCGTCCGAAACAAAATCCTGTAAATCTACACTGGGTATGGCACTCATGGTATGATATTAAAAATTTTATCAAAGTTAAGAAAATATGGGTAACAGTATTATGTTTGAATCCGATGGAGGATTGATTTCCCTAAACCTAAGAGATTTGAAAATTCGGTATGCTGACGTCCCCTCAATAACCCTTCCATAGGGGAAGGAACACTTCCCTGATAGAATGGGACAGTCCGCATTTGCCGGGATTTACTCCCTTCGCTTTGGAGTGGCAAGGGGAGTGCAACCAGGTAAATTCGTTTTTCCATAGAAAAAAAGAAGTAATTTGTAGTAGACTTGTCCAATACTGGAGTGGCCTCTTTTTGCTACTTTTAACGGACGAAAACCCCGAACTTATAGAAGCCGATATGCACTATCAAAAAAAAGGAATAAGCAATCAAACCTTATTAGCATTATACGAACGCATGTTAAAACCGCGGATGATAGAGGAAAAAATGCTGATTTTATTACGTCAGGGAAAGATTTCAAAGTGGTTCAGCGGTATTGGTCAAGAAGCAATTTCAGTAGGTGTATCAAGCACTATGCTGCCCGAGGAGTATATATTGCCCATGCATCGTAATCTGGGAGTTTTTACAACACGTGAAATACCGTTGCACAGGCTATTTTCACAATGGCAAGGCAAAGGAGGTGGATTTACAAAGGGGCGTGACCGGAGCTTTCATTTTGGTGCCCAAGACTATAATATAGTGGGTATGATTTCGCATTTGGGTCCGCAATTGGGCGTCGCCGATGGTATAGCCCTTGCCGATTTGATTAAAGAACGGAAGAAGGTCACAGCGGTCTTTACGGGAGAAGGCGGTACCAGTGAGGGCGACTTTCACGAAGCCTTGAATATAGCGTCGGTTTGGAACTTACCTGTGCTTTTTTGCATCGAAAATAATGGCTACGGACTTTCCACCCCTACGAAAGAGCAGTATAATTGCGAGAACTTGTCGGATAAGGGTATTGGGTACGGTATGGAATCGTATACGATTGACGGAAACAATATTTTAGAAGTATTTAGCAAACTGGATACACTTTGCAAGGAAATTCGGGAAAATCCCCGTCCTGTTTTGCTAGAATTCAAGACGTTCCGTATGAGGGGGCATGAAGAGGCAAGTGGCACCAAATACGTTCCCGATGAAGTGATGGACCTTTGGGCCAAAAAAGATCCCATCGAAAATTATGAACAATTTTTGCTAACCGAAGGTCTGCTTGACATGGCTCGGATAGACATTATGAAATCTGAGATAACCTTGGAAATCAACGAGCATTTGCAATTGGCATTCGACGAACAGGAAATTACAAGTGTTGCATCTAACGAATTGGCGGATGTATTCAAAGCCTATTCCTATGAAGAAACCAGTCCCTCATCGGCCACACATAACGTTAGGCTGGTCGATGCCATTTCCGAGGGTTTACGACAGTCTATGGAGAAACACGACAATTTGGTTATTATGGGCCAAGATATTGCAGAATATGGAGGCGTGTTTAAAGTTACCGACGGGTTCATTAACGATTTTGGGAAGGACCGTGTGCGTAATACACCTATATGTGAATCAGCAATCGTATCTGCCGCGATGGGCCTTTCCATCAATGGCATGAAGGCGGTTGTCGAGATGCAGTTTGCCGATTTCGCAAGTAGTGGTTTTAACCCGATTGTCAATTATTTGGCCAAATCACATTACCGTTGGGGCGAAAATGCCGATGTGGTCATTCGTATGCCCTGTGGAGGTGATCTCGGTGCAGGACCGTTCCATTCACAAACCAACGAGGCGTGGTTCACGAAAACACCGGGATTGAAAGTTGTGTATCCTGCATTTCCTTATGATGCCAAAGGATTATTGGCAACAGCGATAAACGACCCCAATCCGGTACTATTTTTCGAACACAAAGCGCTATACCGAAGTGTTTATCAAGACTTGCCTTCTAGCTATTACACCTTACCGTTTGGAAAAGCGAGTTTGTTAAAAAAAGGGGGTGATATAAGTATTGTAACTTACGGAGCGGCAGTACATTGGATACTTAAAATCTTGGAGGAACAGCCAGAAATAAATGCGGACTTGCTAGATCTACGAACGTTACAACCACTAGACATCGAAGCAGTCTACTTTTCAGTTAAAAAGACAGGCAAACTAATCATTCTGCAAGAAGATAGTCTCTTTGGCGGAATAGCAAGTGATATTTCTTCCTCGGTTATGGAAAACTGTTTTGAATTCTTGGATGCACCTGTAATTCGTGTAGGCAGTTTAGAGACACCTATTCCTTTTGCTAAAACTCTGGAAAACAATTACCTGCCTAAATCTAGATTCAAGGCTGAACTACTCAAATTATTGGCGTATTAAGTTGTTTTTTACCTTTATTATCAGACATTAATTTAATATCTTGGGCCCCTCTAATAATTATTAAAATAATTGACTATGAAAAATGTGATTTACTTGGGTTTAGTGATGTTCGTTCTGTCCTGTTCCGCAGCTAAAACAGGCGGCGGCGGCGAAACTACACCAAAAAACAGCAAGAAATTATTAAAGGGTACGTGGACGGTATCAGACATCCGTTTTGTTGGTGAAGCGGGCCTTTACAAAGCAGATTTGTTTGGCATCGCCGATTCGCCTTGTTTCAAGGGAGGAGAATGGCTTTTTATTCCTAATAATGGAACAGGAAGATTCTCCGTTAACGGAACTGAACGCTGCGCCGAAGGAACCTATCGAATTCTTTGGTCTTTCAATGATCATAAGGACGGCACGGGAGAAATCCTATTTAAGCATGTCGACGAGAAGAACAAACCTTTGAGTGGTGACACTACCGGGTATAGCATCGCGGTCGAAAGTTTAACGGAGACCAATGCCGAATTTAGGGTGAAAACCGAATACAAGGGTCAACCTTTTGATGTAGTAATGACTCTTGACAAAACTTCAAAGGAAGTACGGCTTTAAACAAAAAAACGAAAAACACTAAATTGATTAAATTATGATCAGAAGAATTATTAGTATGTTCTTGATAGGGGCCACGGTACTCACCTTGAACAGCAGTTGTAATGCTATCAAAAATGCTAACAAAACACAGAAAGGTGCTGGAATTGGGGTTGCTGGAGGTGCTTTAATAGGAGGTCTTATAGGAGGCAATGTTGCCGGTGCCTTAATCGGTGCAGCCATAGGTGGTGCTGCAGGAGGTCTCATCGGAAACTCAATGGACAAACAGGCCAAAAAAATCGAGCAAGTCGTTCCGGGAGCGGATGTGAAACGAGTGGGCGAGGGTATTCAGATTATTTTTGATGATAAAAGTGGTGTTAACTTTGCGCTAAATAGCGCCAATTTAACCCCTGAGGCCAAATCAAACCTTGACAAAGTTGCGGAAGTCTTTCTTGAATTCCCCGATACTGAGCTTATGTTAGAAGGTCATACCGATAGCACGGGTGAAGCTAATTACAACATGACACTTTCAACCAAAAGGGCCAATGCTGTAGGTGACTACTTGAGCAATAAAGGTGTGGCGAAAAGTAGGATGGTGGTAATGGGTTTTGGCGAAACAGCACCTAGATTTGAAAACGAGACGAAGGAAGGACAAGCTAAGAATAGAAGAGTCGAAATAGGCGTCTTGGCAAATCAAGAAATGATTGAAGATGCTAAGGCCAAGGCAAATTAATAATTTGTAAAAAGCTATAGTATACCTTTATTGAAACATAACCCGGCTCTTGAGCCGGGTTCTTTCTTTAAAACAACTACCTTCATGATAATGAATTGCTATGATGTCATTGTTGTGGGTGGAGGCCTAGCAGGTCTTACGGCTTCTCTTCATTTGGCTAAGAAGGGTCATCAGGTAGTGGTGTTTGAAAAACAACGCTATCCGCACCACAAAGTATGTGGGGAGTATGTTTCAAACGAAATTGTACCCTATCTAGAACGGTTAGGGGTTTCGATGGAAGAAGCAAGCGCCGTCTCCATCGATACCTTGCAGTTAAGTAGTGCCAATGGAAAATATTTGGAAACCGAATTGCCCTTGGGGGGTAAAGGTATTAGTAGATTTTTATTTGATGACAAATTGTATCACATTGCCATGGCAAACGGGGTGCACTTTCGATTTGAAAGTGTGTCCGAAATAGGTTTTGAACACCCTGTTTTTAAAGTAATTACGGAAAACAATAAAACATATACTTCAAATATAGTTCTTGGGGCTTACGGAAAGCGAAGTAGCCTCGATAAGTCTATGAATCGTGATTTTATTAAAAAAAAGTCAGCATGGATGGCGGTGAAAGCCCACTATGAATATAAAAATTTCCCCGAAAACGTAGTGGCGCTGCATAACTTTCACGGAGGCTATGGCGGCTTGTCAAAAACGGAGACTGGGGCGGTAAATTTCTGTTACCTCGCTACCTATGAGAGTTTTCAAAAAGAAAAGAACATCGCTGATTTTAATGCAAATGTGGTAGCCAAGAATCCTTTCTTGGGGGAGTTTTTGCGAAAAGCGACCCCATTGTTCGAACAACCCTTGACGATTGCGCAAATATCTTTCCACCCGAAAAAAAATGTAGAAAACCATGTTTTAATGTGTGGCGATACGGCAGGTTTGATACATCCCTTATGTGGTAACGGAATGGCAATGGCTATTCACAGTGCAAAAATAGCAGCTGAATTGGTCGACACATTTCTAAAAGGAGAACAAAGCCATAGCGATAGGAGCGCACTTGAAGAAAATTACCAAAGACAGTGGAAAAAAGCTTTCAGAAGACGTTTGTGGACTGGAAGGCGTTTACAACAACTGCTCTTGAACGAAAATTTATCGAATAGAATGCTTTCTTCCATCTTTATGGTCCCTAGCGTATTAAAAATATTGATTAAAAACACCCACGGAGAACCGATATACTGATGGCAGATTTTTCAACAAGAAATACAGATGCGGAATTAATGGACGACCCATTGGTTGCAGATAAGGTGCTTAAAAAAGTGTTTGAAGATATCAATAGAAGTAATCGTTTGTTGAGTGGAAACACCGTAACGATTGACAGTGTGGCGAAATTGGTGGCAGACTATCCCCAAGAATCGTATACGATTTTAGATGTGGGCTGCGGCGATGGAACGATGTTGAGAAAGCTCGTTTTATGGGCAAGAACACGAAAAATTGAGATTAAATGTGTTGGGATTGACTTGAGCGAAAAGGGATTGACGATTGCCGATGAAATGTCGCAACATTTCCCGGAAATTCGTTATTTGAAACAAGATATACTCAAATTGGAACCTGCTCATCTGCATTGTGACATACTACTCTGCACCTTGACGATGCATCACTTTCTTAACCATCAAATACCTGTTTTTTTAGGAAAATTTGGAAAACTGGCACATATTGCCGTTGTTATCAACGACTTGCATAGAAGTGCCCTGTCGTATTATCTCTTTAAGGTGTTTAGCCTTATTTTTGTACGCACAGAGATTGCAAAGCGTGATGGACTAATCTCTATTCTGAGCGGGTTTACGAAATCTGAACTTATCGCATTTTCAAGAAATTTACCCTTGATAGCGCACGACATTAAATGGAAGTGGGCATTTCGATATGTATGGGTAATGCGAACCAAAAGACTAAAGTGAGCCTATGAATGAAGTTCGAGTAACAACGGTAGCCAAGCAGCTGCCCGCGTATTGCCGAAATACGAAGGAAATAATTCCATTGGTCGAAATGTGGTTGGGCGATCAAGACGAACGCTTTCGCCGCAAAGTCGTAAAAATTTTTGAGGGTGCAGCTGTTGATAAGCGATACAGTATCATGACTCCTGAGGAGGTTTTTACAGCTACTTCCTTTGAAGATAAAAATACAATTTATGTACGTGAAGTCAAGAAATTGGGTAAGGCCGTTCTTGAAAAGGCCTTGAACAATAACGATTGGTCACCCGATTCCTTAGATTATATCATCACGGTAAGCTGCACGGGTATAATGATTCCATCCCTAGATGCGTACTTGATTAACGATTTAGGACTGCGACAAGACATCATACGTTTGCCAGTAACGGAAATGGGCTGTGCAGCGGGCGTTTCCGGTTTGATCTATGCAAACAACTTTCTACGTTCGAATCCTGGGAAGCGGGTAGCCTTAGTGGCCGTAGAGAGCCCCACGGCAACCTTTCAGCTGAACGATTATTCCATGGCGAATATGGTGAGTGCCGCGATTTTTGGTGACGGTGCCGCTTGTGTATTGCTGTCTTCCGAAGAAATGGCGGAAGGTCCGAAAATAGTAGGTGGGGATATGTATCACTTTACCGATTCAACTCAAATGATGGGTTTCGACCTGACCAATCACGGTCTGAAAATGATATTGGATATCGCTGTACCAGAAACCATAGCAGCTCATTTTCCGGATATTGTACCTCCATTCTTGGAAAAGTATGGAACATCTATCGAGGCTGTTAATCATTTAATTTTTCATCCCGGGGGACGTAAAATCGTGCAGACGGTCGAGGAGCTTTTCGGAAAACTAGGAAAGAATATCGACGATACCCGAGAGGTGTTAAGTAAATACGGAAATATGAGCAGCGCAACGGTGCTATATGTGCTAGAACGCTTTCTAGAAAAGGAGATTGAAGAAAAGGAGCAGGGACTAATCCTAAGTTTCGGTCCCGGGTTTTCGGCCCAACGGGTTTTGCTGGAATGGTGAGCCCTCAATCTAACCCTCACCTGGAGGGAGAGAATGATTTTACCCGTACCCTGATGGGTGAATCTCGGAAATCTTCCTTTCATCCCTGCCTGTCCGGCAAATGGGCTTTAGCCCCGACGCTTCAAGGGAGGTAAAAAAGAAATATTTAAGACAAATTAAATTACTTTGACTCCAAATGTATAATGAGTTAAAACAGTGCTAATTTTATGGCTGTGGATAAGAAAAATGAGTGGGCGATAATTCTTGGTGGAAGCAGTGGCTTAGGTCTCGCTACGGCCAAAAAACTTGCGCATCATGGTTACAATTTGATCATCATTCATCGCGATAGAAAATCTGATTTACAGATAATTAACGAACAGTTTCAAGAAATTACTTCAGGTGGTTCAAAATTGAATAGTTTTAATGTGGATGTTAGCCATCCGGAGAAAAGAGCACAAACGGTCAAAGAAATAAAGGCACTTTTAACGACCAGAGGGAAAATCAAGGTATTGGTGCATAGCATTGCGAAAGGAAATCTCAAACCGATGTACTCCCAAGAAAAAACGGCCTTGAACCATCAAGATTTTCAAATCACCCTAAATGCTATGGCATTAAGTCTTTATGATTGGACAAAAGCACTGATCGATGCAGATTTGTTTGCGGCTGATGCGAGAATTGTTTCTTTTACCAGTGAAGGGAATACCAAAGCTTGGCCTGGTTATGCTGCGGTTTCTGCGGCAAAGGTCACTTTAGAGGCCCTAACCCGAAATATGGCATTAGAATTTGCTACCATTGGTATCAAAGCCAACTGCATTCAGGCCGGGGCAACAGAAACCCGTGCATTTCAAATGATTCCCGGGCATGAGGAGTTGAAAAAAAGCGCATTGAAACGAAATCCTCATGGACGACTGACTATGCCCGAAGATGTCGCAAACGTAGTTTACTTGCTCAGTACCGATGAAGCAAAATGGATAACAGGTACTGTCATAAAAGTTGATGGCGGTGAGAGTTTGCAATGAGGGAGTTAGGAGTTAGGAGTTAGGAGTTAGGAGTTAGGAGTTAGGAGTTAGGAGTTAGGAGTTAGGAGTTAGGAGTTAGGAGTTAGGAGCTAGAATCTTCAAAAATTACACCCGTTATTCTCCCTTGAGGCGTTGCTTAGGCTTGCTGAAATGGGGCTGGGGGTTTGGCGAAGTAGCCCGAAAGATTTGATTAAGCGCAAACATAGCAATGAACTATCAGAAAATTATATCTAGACTTCCTTACAGCAACCCCTTTCTATTTGTCGACGAATTGGAACATGTTGATGAAAACGGTTCGAAAGGCAGTTATACGTTTTCCGCGGATTCCGATTTCTATAAAGGTCATTTTAAGAACAAGCCCGTAACCCCTGGAGTTATTTTAACGGAATGCTGCGCCCAGATAGGGGTGGTTTGTTTTGGTATTTTTTTATTAGAAAACGATTCCGATTCCTCAATAAATGACTTAAAAATAGGCTTAAGTAGTTCCGAAATGGAATTCTTATTACCCGTGCTTCCCAATGAAAAGGTTACCGTGATCTCAAAAAAGGTCTATTTTCGATTCCATAAATTAAAATGCGAGGTACAAATGTACAATTCCGGGAGTAAATTGGTCTGCAAAGGCACTATTGCCGGAATGATAACCTCCGAAAGAAATGAATAGACGCGTCGTAGTTACGGGATTGGGGGTATGTGCCCCGAACGGAATCGGTCTGCAAGATTTCACTCAGGCCATGACCGACGGTAAGAGTGGTATCCGTTTTATGCCTCGGTTGGAAGAACTACGATTCGCTTGCAAAATCGCGGGAGAACCCTTGATAACCGATACGATACTTGATAGTTATTTCACTCCATTACAACGCCGTGGTTTAAACGCAACGGGAATTATCTATGGCGTAATCGCGGGTACCGATGCTTGGGATGATGCTGGTTTAGCGAAAGCTCCGAAAGAGCATCCGGATTGGGACAGCGGTATCCTTTTCGGAACGGGCACCTTGGGGGTAGCAAAATTTAGGGAAGCTATTTATCAAATTGACGATAAGAATGTACGTCGATTGGGGAGTACAACGGTCATACAAACAATGGCCAGTGGCGTTAGTGCTTATTTAGGAGGAATTCTCGGCTGTGGAAATCAGGTGACTACCAACTCTTCGGCCTGTACTACGGGAACTGAAGGCGTTTTAATGGGCTTTGAGCGTATTGCTTCAGGCCGAGCCGAACGGATGTTGGTGGGCAGTTGTAGTGATAGCGGACCATATGTTTGGGCCGGTTTTGATGCAATGCGTGTTCTTCCACGAAATTATAACGATACCCCTGAAAAAGCCAGTCGGCCGATGAGTGCCTCGGCAGCGGGATTCGTGCCTGGGAGTGGGGCAGGGGCCTTGGTTTTGGAATCGCTAGAAAGCGCCCAAAAGCGTAATGCTAAAATTTACGCAGAAGTTTTAGGAGGTGCGGTCAATAGCGGAGGCCAACGAGGCGACGGTTCGATGACCGCGCCCAATAGTGAAGCGGTACAACGCTGTATTGTTGAGGCTGTTGAGCATTCAGGAATTCATAAATCCGATATCGATACGATAAATGGCCATTTGACCGCAACCACGAAAGACGCCCTCGAAATCGAAAACTGGAGCAAGGCACTTGGAAGAAAAGGAAACGATTTTCCACATATCAATTCCTTTAAAGGACTTTTAGGGCATTGTTTGGCCGCTTCCGGAAGTATCGAATGTGTCGGTACCTTGTTGCAATTTGATAAAGAAAAACTTTTTGGGAACGTGAATTGTGAAGATATCCATCCTGATATTGAAAATAGAATCGACAAAAATAAAATCCCTCTTAAAACAACGGACTATCGGCCCGAAATAATCGCAAAAGCCAGTTTTGGTTTTGGTGATGTCAACGCATGTGTTATTTTTGGGCGATTTAACGACGAATGATTCAGGAGGCACAATTTTATTTACCAAGCATAAAAATGTCCAAAAAATCTCCCTTTTGATTAGAATAGAGAGGCTTTCGGTATTTTAGTATCGCTCATAAAAATGTAAAATTACAAATGACCCAGGACGAACGCTATAAAAGACTAAAGGATATCATAAAAATTTATCTTCCTGAAGATGTTTCTTTTGATGATATCACGGTCGAAAGTCACTTCATCAATGAATTGAATATCAATTCTGCCAATTTGGTCGATATCATTCTTGACGTAGAAGATGAGTTCGACATTATGCTCGAAAATGAAGACATGGAAAAAATGCAGACCGTTCAGGATGCCCTGCTGATTATCGACAACAAACTTTCGGAAAAATAAGGCAATGAAGCAAGTACTCGACTGGGCCAAGACCAAATTGCAGGTCGATAGAAGGTTAATCCTGATATATTGTCTGGTTTATTTTATATGGGGCCTTGGTATGAATTGGTTCGGCACGGTAGCTGAAATCGCTAAATTTACCTATTGGGGGCAAGTCTTCACCTGTTACATTCTTTATATGGTGCCCATTTCGCTATTACTACGAAATCTTCCCTTTCATACGCAGTATGCCTATGGGCTTATCGCCATGGGGTTTCTTGAATTCGGTGGCTATTATTTTGAAACTTCGTATGCCTACCCAAATAATCTCGTTGAACAATTGTTCGGTATCCGGAATTTTGCATTGGGAATGGCACTCTTTTTCGCCCTTTACTTTCCATTAGGCAACTGGGCCGTTGGCAAGATTTACAAAGATATAATTAAAGGAAATTAATTTTTGGCATTCTTGTCCGCTTACCCCATTTTCTCCCCTTCTTCAGGAATCAATAAAGAGGCGACGATACCGGCAACCAAGGCAACTGAAATTACGGTCAATGAGACCCATTCCGGAAGTTCTACTTGGTGTGAGAACAACATTTTCAAGCCCACAAAGGCCAAAATAACGACCAAGCTATAATTGATAAAGCGGAATTTCTGAAGCATTCTTGAAATCAAAAAATACATGGATCGCAGGCCTAAAATGGCCATGATATTAGAACTAAAGACAATAAACGGGTCTGCGGTAATGGCAAGTATCGCGGGAATACTGTCTAAAGCGAACAGTACATCGGTCAGTTCTATGATGATCAAGGCAACGAAAAGGGGAGTGGCCGCAAGAACCCCCATACGTTTTACGAAAAAGTTGTGCCCGTGTATGGTACTCGTTATCGGAAAGCCCTTTTTGATCTGCCGAAAGACCCATGAATTTTTCGGATCGAATTCGCTATTGTCGGACTTCAACATTTTAAATGCGGTGTACAGCAAGAAAACCCCGAAAACATAAATAATCCATTCAAATTTAGTAATTAGGGCCACTCCAAAGACAATCATTAGCCCCCGGAAAACTATTGCTCCGAGAATACCCCAAAACAAAACCCGGTGCTGGTACAAAGGCGGAATCTTGAACGCAGAAAAAATTACGGCAATGACAAATACATTGTCGATACTCAGCGAAAGTTCAATCAGATAACCGGTAATGTATTTGAGTACGGCGTTGTTCGGCGTTAGCCCCGTCGAGTTGTCGACCAGGCCGCTGGAAAAAAGCCAGTAGATTACGCCACTGAAACCGAGGGCTACGGAAACCCAGAGCGCGGTCCAGAGGCCAGCCTCCTTACTTTTTATAACATGTTCATGTTTGTGGAAAACGCCAAGGTCCAAAGCCAAAAAAACAAAGACCAAAGCGATAAAAAGAATCCATACCAACATAGTTACTTAAAATTTTAAGCCGCAAAGTTAATAAATTTTAAGGTTTTTCTGAAGGCTTTTTAATAGGGTATAACTCCAAGTAAACACCGCCTTATAGGGTAGTAGTTGTAAAAAAGTGCTTAATCAGTAGACTAACGATTATGATTTCAGGGAAAGCACGAATTTTACCTGGACCTCATTGTCTTCGCGATCGCTTTTGATCTCGATTCCAAAGTCTGAAGAAAATAGGGTAGTGGCACCTATTAATTGATTCTCCTTCCGCTTAAAATCTATGGTAAGGGCCTTACTTGTGGCTTTAATAGTTAGTTTACCTTTTACGCTGTACCCAACATTACTTTTACTGACTTCGGTACTTTCGAAGGTCATTTTTGGATGGGCGTCCGCGTCGAAATATTTACTGCCTTTTAGGTGCCAATCACGAATAAAATTTCCTGTTTTTAGGGTTTCCAAAGCCACGGAGCCCTTAAATTTGGAATCCGCCAATGCATTTAAATTGATAGTGGAAGACGATTCAAAGCCGGAAATAGTTCCTTTAACTTTTTTTGAAACGAAAGTAAAACTGATTTCGGCAGATGAAATGGTAGCTGTTTGTTGAGCGATTAGCCCAAATGCACAATTCAAGAAAACGAAAAAGAGGAGTAATTTTTGCTTCATGGCGTCAAAAATAACATAGTTTTTCAAAGTTAAACCATTTCGTCTAATCACATATTTCAAAACAGTCTCTTAATCGAATTGATCTGCAGTTTAACAAGTTTCCATATATCGTCGATTGCTATATTTTTTACAAATACGTACCTTCGCTATAGACTATATGAAAGCCCCCTCATGAAGAAGTTTATTTTTAAGACAATGTGCCTTGTTTTGATGGGTATATCTTGTGCGGCTATTGCCCAAGCAGAAACCAGAAATTCTGAAAAACCGGAAGCGGAAGTCACCAAGTACACGGTAATGGAACGTTTTGAGCCCCAATTGGTGCTCAGTGCCGAAGAACGACTGCAACTAAAAGATGAGTATGTGGTTGAAATCAAGCGACGGCGTGAAATTTTAGATACCCTGGATATTTCGGAACGAAGAAGGGAAAAATTGATACGCGATCTCTTAAAACATCCGTACTCTCCAAGATTGTCCCGCACTTTGGCCAAGATCGAATTTGAAGACGAAAACGAATAACTAAATGCGACCAAAGAAAAGCCACCGCATCATATCGGTGGCTTTTTTATTTTAGACCTTTTAGGTTTCTGACAAAAGGTTCGCCATCTCGTTTGTTCATGAAATACTAGGGGATGGCCTATATTTTTCTTTTCCAAGCCTGCGGAATCTAAGCCAAGAAATTGAAGTATTTCAAAACGGCTTAGGCCCGCATAAAATTCTTTATCAAGGTTTACTAAAACCGTATCGCCCAAGATGGTTTCTAGAGTGTCAATGGGCATAATTTTTCATCGACCCCTTTAGTGCATACCTAACACTAATTTTCCTAAAAGAAAATCGGAACTATACTATTAGTGTTAAAAGGTTATCGTTAGTAAATTAATGTTATTAGTAGGGTTTTAGCTTTTCTTTCCGTTTTTTCAATTGTCGATCCAAATCATTTATAGACTCTTTTATAGAAGCCTCATAGTTTTTATGACTTGCTTCAGCGAAAAGTCTGGGACCAGGTAAACTTAAACGAATGTTACAGATTTTTCCGGTTTCAGGTGAACTGGTGTTTTCCGTCTTGAAGAACACATCAGCCCTGATAATAGAATCATATTTCTCAAATAACTTGTTTAGCTTTTCTTTGACCAGTATTTCTAAACGACTACTGGCATTTACGTTATCGTACTCAAAATTTATATCCATAGTCTAAAGATAAATACGGGAATATTAAAACTAGTATTTAAAGGCAATTTTTTTTGCCACAAGTAGTTTAATACATAGTCAGTGTAATGTTAAAGTCTAATTATCTTACTGTTAAGATAAAAGTTGCATTCATTTTTTTTGTAATTTAGAGTAACCTGCTAAGCTCATCACCCTAAAACAACCCTAAATCAATGTTCCATGGAAACAACTCAAAACCTATTGACCCCGACAAGGGAATCTGACAAAAATGCCCTAGTTCTTCGCTTAGAGCGTAACGAAAAAGATCTGATCCAACTTCGCACAACCTTAAATTCGTACCGCTGCGAACCGAGAACCTATAGTTTCTTCGAGCGTATCGAGACTTTAAAAAGCGGTATGGACAGCTTAAGTGAAACCAATCGGGAAATCATTAGTGCATTACGCGAGCACAAAAAAACCGTTGATGATTATGTCGAACGGTCGAAAAAACAATTTTTGGAGTTTCAACGACTGCATGACGGGGTTGAAGAGTATCTTACCAATTGCTTGAGCGGTTAGCCGCAGCGGTAGTATTGATTTGTAAAACTTTCAATTCGAAAACCCGAATAATATTTCGTGAGTACACTTCTATTTATTCATTAACACCTATGTTTGCTACCGAGACAATCGTTTCTAAATCTTCTGGGCTTTCATGAATGCTAATATGGCCATCCAGTTCAAGTAACCCATCAAAATTGATACTTTGGCCATCATCTAACTTTGAAACCACCGTTTCACTAACAGAACATGTACATTCTTTAAGGGTAATAGCAATGGCCCCTCCTTCGGAAGCAGTATTGTATCTGATAAAGGCAGGATGTTCCGTTGTGTTGGAACCTTCTAATTGTATGAGTACCGTTGTTTTACCATCAATGTCTTCGGTGAAAGTAGCGGTACCGGTAATACTAGAACCAGTCATGGCTTGAAGTTGGTAAACTTTACTTTGTAAGATACCATCATCAATATCTTCAGTATCATTATCTTTTTTACACCCCCCTAGAACAAGCACAACAGCAAGTAATAGGAGAAGAGAGGAGCTTTTCTTCATTTTCATAATTTGTTTTGACTAGGAATATAGTGTTCTTTCGCTGTGAAACATTAAACATGTAGATGGCGAATTTACAAAATATTTATTTTTAAATGGAACACTGTTGAATACTATTAATTAAAAACTTGTTCTTTTTCTTCAGCAGTACTCTAGAAACGATAAAGTATTGATAGCTAGAACATAAGCGAAATACAAAGACTAAGATTGATAAGGGAATTATTTAAGGCTATACATTCTAAGAAGATTAAAACGCATTTCAAACATACACCAAAATTCATAAGAGAGAGGACTAAGCAACAATTCGCTTCTTTCTGTTAAAAAATATTCTATTTGACATAATATAAATTATGTTTCAAAAAAGAAACATAATACGTCATTATGCCAAATAGCGATAAGTTATAAGAATTCTAAGCAATTTCCTAGACTATACTCAGATTGCTCAGATAATCCATACGTTGGCTTAATACACGAAGAATAAATAATCCGTTAGCTGTTTGAAGATAAAATATGGTGTGAGATTCGTAGGTGAATCTTTTTAGATTTTCAATAAATTCTGATGCATCTCTTCCTAAGTTTGGATTTTCACCAAGCACTTGAAAAACACCGTGCATTCCTAAGAAATACTTTTGTGCCTGGGGTAGTCCAAATTTGTATACCCCAAATTCGTATAGCTCTGCTAAATCAATTTCGGCTTTTCTGGAGAGTTTATAGACGTCCATCTTCGCGCATACGTGCTTCAACTTCTTCCATGATTTCTGGTAACGACTTAGTACCAACGCCACTTTCAAGCCCTTCAACAAGTTTACTCTTTAAGGAATGAAATTTAGCATTGTTAGCTTGGTCTAGGCGTACAAGATTTCGTAAATATTCGCTATCATTAGTAAATTCTCCAGCTTCGATTTGTGCTTTTATCCATTTATCTTGCTGTTCGGTAAAGGTTACCGTTTTACGTATTGTTGCCATATAAATTTGTTTAAATAATCATACTATTGGTGTAATATAGCGAATATATTCAAGATAATATCAATATTTCACCCTTTATTTACAATAACTCATTCCACACACATTGCCTTCCCTCCTATCGTCGGTCAATTAATAAGTGTTCCATTACCTTAGCAGAAGAAACTTTTTAGAAGAAAAATTTAAAGAAAGAGAAGTACAAATTACTTTGCTTTACCCAAGCAAAGTGTCATAACGCAAGACATTATATCAAATAGCGATAAGTTATTTCTAATATAAGTGAATTCCTAGTTTAGGAATCTGTTCCGTGTTCGCTAAAATACACCTGCATGCCAATATCGCTCATAAAACTAAAGCCTACAAGAACTTCTGTTTTAATGCCGCATATATATTAATTTGTTTTTCCTATTATCAATTTTGAGAATGGTATTCCTGTAACTTTTATGCTTCCTATAATGAAGACAATTGCTAGTAATATATCCATTCCAGTAGTGTATATCATTGCTTTTGGAACTTCGCCAACCGTTGTAGCATAGGATATGTATGTCGTCAGATAAAACTGAACTTTTCGGCTTAAAAAATAAGATAGAGTTCTGTCTAATTTAAGTTAAAATTCTGATACTGTTTTT
>RCNB010000261.1_pt1 | contig 36624 bp, 20 predicted proteins | sample 2041321 | NCBI WGS metagenome assembly RCNB01 (sample SAMN09708232, study PRJNA481090) | Marine sediment metagenome, whole genome shotgun sequencing project.
TATAGATATAAGGCAGCACCCTACCCAACAACTTTGGATTTTATAAGTTATTTGAAGCCGAAAATTCCTGAACACCTCCAGTATCTTATTACCGATTGGCTCGAGGAAATCACCTTATATGACTATCGCCTAAAAGAGGCAACAGTTGAAAACTTAGAAAATGGAAGATTCAAAGTCAATATGAACATAGAAGCTTTAAAATTAAAAGTGGATAGTCTTGGGAAGGAACACAGTGCAGTTCAGCATGATTGGGTTGATATCGGAGTCTATTCAGACATGGATGAAAAACAACTTTTATTCTCAAAACGAGTATTGTTTGAAAATCCAACCATGAACTTTTCATTTGAGGTTGATAGTATTCCAGTAAAAGCTGTGATAGACCCGAAACGGCTATTAATTGAACGTGTCATTGACGATAACGTAAAAGTTCTGGAGAATCAACGTTAATCGTCCTTAGCCATTTGTATAGATAAGTATTTTGCAGCCAGAAAAGTGCCTGTTAAATTTCCCTATATTTGCTGAAAATGATACTTAAACTTATGAAAAATCTTGTCTTCCTCTCATTAACATTATGCTTGCTAGTTTCTTGTAAGAATGACCAGGCTTCTAACAAAAAGGAAAATACTGCCGAGCAGAAAGAAGTAGTTTTTGATGGAATTACTGCCTCTATAAAACCAGGAGACGATTTCTTTAATCACGTAAATAAAACCTGGTATGACAATGCAGTAATTGCTGAAGATCAGATAGGAGTGGGCGCGTACCGATTTTTAAATATTCCGCAGCAAGAATTGTTGAAAGACATTTTAGATGAAGTGTCCGCAGGCGAGTATCCGGAAGGAAGTATTGAACAAATGGTTGGAGATTTTTATGCATCAGGAATGGACACCATAAGCATTAATGCCCGTGGGATTGAGCCTATTCAGCCTATATTGGATAGGATCGCAGCTATTAATGATGTTCCATCCATGATGGGGTTTGTCGCCACTCAAATGATGTGGGGGGATTATTCCATGATGAATCCATATATTTCTCCGGATCAGGAAAATAGTTCGATTAATATTGCACATTTTGTTCAGACAGGATTGGGCTTACCCGATCGCGATTATTATTTTAAGACAGATGCTTCCGTAGAAAACATTCAAGAAGCCTACAAAACCTACCTTACGACCTTATTCGAATTGGTAGGCGATACCAATGCCAAAGAACGAGCAGACATTGTGTACGAAATAGAAAAGCAGTTGGCAGCAGCTCACAAAACGCGTATTGAGCGTCGAGTTATTAAAGAAAATTACAACAAACTTGCAGTTGCAGATTTAAACGAAACCCAACCCAATATAGGTTGGTCGACAATGTTACAAACGTTAGGGATGGAAGCCGATTCTTTAGATATACAGCAAACGGCGTATCATGAGAAATTGAATACTATGTTGGCATCCGTACCTCTGGAATATTGGAAATTATATTTAAAAGCGAAATCTATAAGTTCTCATGATGATATATTGAGCAAACCCTTTCAAGATGCTGCTTTTGAATATACTAAAGTGATATCGGGGCAATCGGTTCAGAAAACTCGTGCGAAACAAATGGTGAGACGTGTTGATAGACAAATAGGATTTGCACTGGGACAATTATATGTAAAGCGTTACTTTAATGAAGACGCGAAAAAGCGTGCATTAGAGCTAGTTAACAATTTACAGAAGATCTTAGAGAAAAGAATTGATAACCTGGATTGGATGAGCGATAGCACCAAAGTAAAAGCGAAAGGCAAACTCTACGCCATTAGTAAAAAAATAGGATATCCTGATGTGTGGAGGGAGTACAACAATGTAAAAATAGAAAAAGGGAAGTTTTTTGAAAATGTAGTGGCCTTACGAAAAGAGGATTTCCAATATGAATTCAAAGAGCTTAACAAGGCTCCTAATAGGGACCAATGGTACACGACACCTTCGACGGTAACCGCTTACTATAATCCCGCATTGAATGAAATTGTATTTCCTGCGGGAATCTTACAAGCTCCCTATTTTGATCTGTATGCCGATGATGCCGTAAATTATGGAGGAATTGGGATGGTGATTGGTCATGAGTTCACCCACGCCTTCGACGATCAAGGTGCGCAATATGATAAGAACGGAAATGTCACGAATTGGTGGACCGAGGATGACTATACAAAATTCGAAGCCAAAACCCAACAAGTTATAGACCGGTATAGCACTTTTACCGTATTAGATAGTGTTCACCTTAAAGGAGCTCTAACGGTGGGAGAAAACACAGCAGATAATGGTGGTATTGCAATCGCCTATGATGCATTTAAGAAGACACAACAGGGTCAGGACACTACTAAAATTGGAGGTTACACGCCAGATCAGCGTTTCTTTTTATCTATAGCTCGTATTTGGCGAGTTAAAACACGTGATGCGTATTTACGTAATTATGTAGCAACCGACCCACATTCTCCGCCGATTTGGCGTGTAAATGGTCCGTTAATGAATTTCACTCCGTTTTATGATGCCTTTGATGTCCAGCCTGGCGAAAGTAATTACAAGCCGGAATCTGAAAGAATAAAGGTCTGGTAAGGTAGTTAAGAGATCCTTCGTTTTTATTGCCACAGTTTGTTACCTGATTTATACTTTCCTTCTGTACAAGGGCAATCACTTATTTCTTGCAGAAAGTCAAACCCAATGGTAATCGCATGTGTCCCGGAGTTAAAACCTGATAAATCGTTGAGCGTAACTTGGTAGGCATAAGAGAAATAAAAGACTGACCTTTTAATACCTACCATGGGTCCAATATTTAATGGAACCATTATTTGATCATTCAAAAAACGGTAGGATGCTCCTATCCAATAGTAATCGTTATCCCTATTGAATTTTCTGTATTTGAAATTAATATCTGTACTGGATCTTTTATCGCTGGCAAATAATTGTACAAATGAGGAGACCTCGTATTCAGAATTATTATTCGCCTTAATAACATATCCTGAATAAAACTGAAAGTTAAGAAGTCCTTTTGGCTCAATGCCCTCAAAAGAATCTATCTTTTTTGGTAAAATATTATTTGCATTAAAGCTAAACCAAAACTCTTTCAATCTGTATAGTGCCCCGATATCAAAGTTGCTATTTATAACGGCTCTGTCGTCATTGATGCTAGGGTCCACAATGGGAATCTCAAAGGTCGGGTCAAAATTTTGAAAATCAATTCTAAAACTGTTTATATTATAAGACAATCCAAGAGATAAATACTGTCGGCTCGTATAATCTAATATAAGGTGATGCGCAAAAGAAAACTTTAGACCTTGTTGTCGTGTATTTCCATTTTTGTCACTGTAGGCAGAAATTCCGGCCCCCGAACGACTAGCCATTCTAATATCTGCATACAATGCCATATTTTGGGGTGCATTTTTTATACCCACCCATTGTGTTAATCCATTGAGCCTGATTCTGAGATTATCACCAATCCCTGCGAAGGTGGGAGAAACTACAAAATCGTTATCTGCCAAATACTGAGTAAATACAGGTAAATTCAGTTCTTGAGCATAGCCCTGAGCTACCATTAAAACGAGCAGATATTTGAGTAGATTTTTCATAATAATACTTTTTTAACTAAGATTTTGATAGTTTGTAGCTTTTTATCTGTACAAGGTAAAATGACCTACAAATTCATGTCCGTTTTCTATACCCAGTGTAACAACATACCAATAATCTCCCGTAGGAAGTTCGTTATTATTATACCTACCATCCCACTTTTCACCTTGGCGCAACATGGCGATTCTTCTTCCGTAGCGATCGAAAATAGAGAATTTGAGATTTGGATAATTTTCGGTACATCCTGGAGCCCAAAAATCTGTAACACCATCCCCATTTGGAGAAAAATAATTTGGGATACATATCTCAATGAAATCTAATATAATTGAGGCCGTTGCCATACATCCACTACTATCGGTTACCGTAACTACAAAGGTTCCGGATTCTGTGATGGTAAATACATTTGTACTTCCAAAATCAACATCGTTAAAAGTAAATTGATAATCGCCCGTGCCGCCGATTGCGGTAGCTGTGATTTCATTTACGCCACTATTAGCCAATGTAAGGGATAAGGGAGTGAAGGTTTCAATATCAAAAAAGTCTGTTACTTGCACACAACCATTGGTATGTCTTACGATAATAAAATTATCTGTACTCGGTGGCAAGTTTGGAAAGACATTGCTGGATTGGTAAGGACCATCGTTTAATGAATATTCCAGCTGAGAAATGTCAATAATACTCTCATCTACATTAACAGTAACGCTATTGATGGTTTGATTCTCTAAACACAGGTATGTTACCTCAACCATTGGATCAATAAATATTGATTCAGGAAAAGCTATTTTCCATTCAGATTCGCAGCCCAGACTATCGCGGACAAATACAGTATGACTTCCGCCGGCTAAGTCAGTAAAATAAAATTCTGTTTGGTTCGGTTCTCCTGTGATGTAATCCCCATCATAGTCATCTAAACTCACGCTATACGGAAGTGTTCCTCCTTGAATTTCTATACTGAAAGAACCGTCGACGTCTCCTTGGCAAATTTCCGGAATGATAGAGTCTGGAATTATTGTAATAAGCACGGGAATCGACTCTATTATTTCAAAATTGAAGGTTACAAAACAACCTAATTCATCCTGTACAATAACATCATAAACACCAGGAGCGAGATTTTCAAAGATGTTAGTTTCAAAAAACTGATTTAATTGTGGCGAAATAGCGTATAGAATAATACCGGTTCCTCCAGTAACGGAGATTTCCAGTCTACCATTATTTTCACCGAAGCAAATCATGTTTGTAGCATCGAATGTAACCTCCATAGAGGTTTCTGGTTCTGTGATAATTATTTCTTCTGACGTGGCTAGACAATCCCCACTCACAACATGGACTACATAAATACCAGCAGTTAATCCTGTAAATATCCCGGGACTGTTTTGATCAGCAGGAATTGTATTCCCCATAGGGTCTTGTAGAGAATATACATAGTTACCTAGCCCTCCTAGTGCTGTTGCCATGATAACTCCTGTGTTATCACCTGCACAATTAATCTCCGGATTTATAGAAACTAAATTCAGCTCGAGGTCGGGAATGGGGTCAATAGTAATTTCATTAGAAACATTGGCAACACATCCATTAGCATCTCTTACAAAATAATTATAGACGCCTTGAGGAACAGTTAATGTAACTGAAGCTGCAAATGTGCCTATGACTGGGGTGAAATTTGCATTATCACTATACTCATAAACCCCTGTTCCTCCTGTGGCACTCAAGGTGAGTGTGGCATAGGTTAAGCAGGTTGATGTAGTATTGACAGCTAAACTTGAAATTATTGGTTCCGGTTGGTTAATTGTGATTGGCAACGAAGTAAATATGCAATCAAAGCCATCTGTAATGTTAACCTCATATATACCTGCAGCTAATCCTTCAAATACATTTGAAGACTGAGGCCCGGAAGTTGTTGGTAGGGGCGAAATGGTATTTAGGGTATAGCTATAATTACCTATTTGCCCACCTGTCACATTAAGAACAGTTATTGATGCGTTTTGATCGCCAAAACAAGATAATAAGGTGTTGTTAGGTACAAAATCAGCATCAATAGGCACTGGCTCCATAATTGTGATAGTGTCTGTTTCTATACAGCCATTGGCATCTCTAACATTTACGGTATAGGTTCCTGCAGCCAGGTCTGTAAACGCATTATTTATTGAATAGGGAACGGTGGCAGCACCTGTCAATTCAAATTCATACGGACTTATTCCGCCAGTTGCTATAGCAGTAATAGTACCCTGACTGTTATTACAGGTTACGTTTGAAGTTTCAGAAATAACTAATGCTAATGGAGCTGGTGGTGTTCCAATGTTTACCACGTTAGAAGTAGTAGAACAAAATGGGGTATCAGTTTCCACAACTACCACTGAATAACTACCGGAGGCCAATCCTGTAATAAGCTCGGGATTGGTTGAAGTATTAGCGCTAACAATGCCTCCTATAGGCGCACCCATACCATCAATTAATTGGTAAGTATAGCCACCGAGAAAACCGTTAATAGTTAATTGTAATTCGCCAATGGTATTACCAAAACAGTCGTTCGCTTCTGTTGGGACCAATACAGCATCAATTTCATCAAAAGGTTCAGCTATAAATGGAACAGTTAAAGAATAACAACTTGTATCAAGATCATTTACTTGAAAATAGTAAGTTCCTGGACCCGGTATATCAAAAATATTTGAGACTTGTGGGGTTCCATTTGGAAGCAGTTGGTAATTAAAATTTCCTGAACCGCCAGTAACAGTAATTGTGACAGATCCTGTTTCATTACAGTCAATAGGGGTTCCAATGCTTACTGCGGTCGCTGTAATAGTTACTAATGGCTCTATAGTTACAGGAGCTGTTGCCAAACAACGATTAGCATCTTTAACATAAACCGTAATGGTTTGAGTCATTCCTGTATCAAGAACCTCAAACGTGTTCGTATTAAAATAATTGATTCCATCGATACTATAGGTGTAGGCGGCAGTACCTCCGACTTCAGTTATTGTTATAATGGCTGTGGATATAGTATTATTTGCAGTACATGAAAATGTAGTTGCAGTACCCATTGCTTCTAATAGTGGCGGCTCAGTAATGGTTGCATCTGCCGTGGCAACGCAACCTCTTCCTGAAGTAACCTGTATGGTATAAGTTCCGGCGGGCAATCCTGTAAAAACGTTACTATTTTGGGGTGGCATTACAATAGGTGCCGTAATTTCATAAGTATATACAGGGTTGTTATTGCCGGGTTCTAATACAACCGTAATAGTACCATTACTATCTCCTATACAGTTTACACTGTTTACTTCAGAAGTGAACGTTACAGGGATCGCATTTTCTAGCGTTACTGAAACGTCTTCAGTACACATTGTTACCGTATCTGTTACCGTAACAGTATAAGTTCCTGAAGGAACACCTGAAAATATAGTTCCGGTTAATACTATTGAGGGCGGATTTGGATTAATGGTATATGAGTAGTTGAGAGACCCCCCAGTAGCTGTTACCGTGATTTCTCCATCATCATCGTCACAACTTGGTAAAGCCGTTACAGCCGGTGTTATACCCAATGGTGGTAGAATAACAACCGTTACCAGATTTCCACATCCATAGGTATCATTTACCTCAACAGTATGCGTTCCTGAAGATAAATTGGAAATTGTAAACGGGATAGTTTGGGTTTGAAAAGTACCTCCGTCAACACTAATACTATAAGGAGGTATCCCAGAAGTTGTCAAAGTTACTTCTATTTCAAACTGACCGTCACTTGTGTCACATTGATTGGTTGTTGAAGCTGCAATCACCGGTGAATCGTCAAAAGGAACTACTTGTACAGGGCTTGTGATGGCACAACCATAGGCATCCAATGTGTGTACATAATAATTACCCGCATTTACATTAAACGTACTTGTGCTAGCCCAGGAAGGATCTGTAGGAGCAGGAGTTGCTGGGGTAGTGGTTAGTTGGTATAAGTAAGGAGCTGTTCCATTTTGTGCTATGGCACTAATTACTCCTGAATTTAAATTACAATTTGCATTCTGATCTACTGATGTAGATAGACTAAGTATTATGGCAGACTCCGTGATAGAAAAAGGAGCTGTTACAACACCGCAACCCGCGTTAGGACCGGTAGTTTCTTGTATCAACACAAAATAAGAGCCAAAGGGTAGTGGGCCTAAATCTGATACAACAAATGAACCTCCAGGAGGTATTAAGGTTGCTCCTGCGATTCCTGTAGTAACTAAAGATAGGGAGTCAAAAATTTCATAATCGACATTCACCGCTACCCCATACACACTATTTATGGTAAACGAAACATCTCCATCTGCACTACCCGTACACGTAATATTATCTGAACTTACTGCTGACGCAGTCAAAGTTGAGTTAGTCGGTATTGGCGTTGATGCAGGTTCGTAATAACTACAGTTAGTAGATGCATCATAAACAATAAATGTATAGATGACACCTGGTATTAAACCATTAAAAGTTGCAGATTGACTACCAGGTGCGTCCTCCGGTATCCAGGATCCCGGAGGATTTGGATAAACAGATACGGTACCTTGGTAGATAGTGAACCAAAATGGCCCGGTACTTCCTAGGGTTGAACTTACGCTTACGACTGCCTGACCACCGGTTGCGCAGTTTACTGTGCTTGTAATCGCAATATCTAAATCTGAAGGCGGAGAGGCTATCAATACATCTTGAACGAGGATAGAACAACCATTAGAATCTATTACAATGATTTCATAAAATCCAAAATCAACTGCAAAACTAACAGCAATTGTTCCTGTGGCATTTAACACAGAATTTGCATATCCATTAGAACCTGTTACAAAATAATCGTAAGGTGCAACACCACCCGTAACACTATTAATGATGATAGACCCTTGTGAATTACCACCAGGTCCACAGCTAATATCAATACTGTCAAAATCCACAACAATGGGGTCTGGCTGGCTTATTGTAATAGTATCTGTAGCCGAACAAGAATTTGCATCTGTAATGGTTATGGTGTATACCCCTGCAGGTAATCCTGTAGTCTGGGTTCCATAGTTCGTACCAGTAGTGTCATTGTTAATATTAATTAGAAATGGGGGAGTACCTGTAGTGGGGTCAATAGTAATATCAATTGCTCCATTTTCATCCCCATTACACAAAATGGGTTGGGTTTGTGTAATAAAGGCTATTGCTGGCAGTGTAATAGGATTAACAGTTATAATTGGAGATGTTGCCATACATCCATTTGCATCTGTTATTTCAAATTGATAGGTACCGGCTGTCGCTGTAGAGTAAGTGAATGGTGACCCAGTTGCTCCCAGTGGACTGAAAGGAGCGCCATTAATAGATATTGCATAGGTAAAGGGAGCTGTTCCTCCCGTAATGTTTCCAGTAATCAGCGCATCTGGCGAAGCTGTACAATCTAAGCCATCAGTTAAAACAGCATTAACTAATAATTGAGGCGCAATAATTTCCGCAGGTAAAATAGTTACACAGCCAAAAGCATCTCTCACCGTAATGGTATAAGTACCTGGAATTAAATTTGAAAATACGTTGCCGGATTGAAATGGTCCTCCATTAATACTAAATTCAAATGGGGCTTCACCTGAAATGACGTCAATCTCTATAGTTGCATTATCATCCGTATCATAGCAAATATCGGAGGTTGTACTTATAATAGCAACAGGTGGATTTGGAATAGTTAAATTGAATGTTTCTGTAACAATGCATCCATTGGTATCTTCTACGGCAATCGTATAATTTCCGGATTGAACTAAACCTGTAAATGTATTTGATGATTGTGGGGGTAGAACCGATAAATCTGGAAATGTGAGTGTATACAAATATCCTCCCCAGCCACCTGTAGTATTAACTACGAGACTACCACTGGTAATACAAGTAATGGGAGATATTTCTAAAGAAATTATTAAAGGACTTGCTGGCTCATTTACTACTGCCGTGGCGGTTGCCTCACAATTTGTTACGAGATCTGTCACCACTATTGTGTATGTACCTGCAATTAGGCCAGTTAAAATGACGGGAGATGTTCCTGTTACCGGAGTGTTCCCATTGATACTATACTCAAATGAAGTCGTTCCTGAAACGATAAATTGAACGGTCCCATCTGCCGATCCAACACAGCTGACATTATTTATCGTCTCACTGAAAATTTCGATAGGAGGTAATGGTTCAATAGAGTAGGATTCACTGTAGACACAATCATTCGCATCCTTCACCTGAAAGGTGTATATATCTGGTATCAATCCGGAAAAAACAGTCGAACTTTGATAGGGAGTAACAGCAGTTGCCGGAGCAGTAATTTGATACTCAAGCGGAGGAACACCACCAGTTGTTCCTGTTATAGTCACTGTAGTGGTATTTGTTGGACAGCTCAAGGGAGAATTGCTGAACATTAGATCAATTGGTGGGTCTAATTGTGGGATGGTAATTTCATTTGTAATGAAAGTACAGTCATTTGCATCCTTAATAATAACAGTGTAAGTCCCTGGTGTTAAGTTAGGAAAAACTGGGCTTGATTGAAATGTAATTCCATCTATACTGTACAAATAAGGAGCGGTTCCTCCCATAACATTTATGACAGTAATAGTAGCATTCGATGTACAGGTAAAAGGCGCAGTTAATTCTGCTTCTCCAGAAATGGCCGTATTGGCATTAATAGTAATAATTTGGGGTTGCGTTAAACATACAGACGGACCATTGGTATATTCTACTACAATTTCATAAATAGCTGCTGAAAGTCCGGTAAAAAAGGGCGAGCTAGTAAATGTTACTCCTCCGTCAATACTATACTGCAGACTATTCCCGTTGGGGTTGGTCACATTAATTGATATGGTTCCAGTATTCCCAGCTTCAGCGCATAAAATATCTGTTTTAGTTACATTAAACTCAGGTGGTGGTGTTGCTGCTATTGTAATAGTAGTTTCTGCAATACAGTTATTCGAATCAATAACGGTTATATTATAAACCCCAGGAGATGTAACTATGATCTCCGGAATGGTTTGAAAAACAGTGGTACTGTTTACAAAATAAAAATAAGGAGCTGTTCCTCCCTGAGGATACACCGTAATCTCACCGTCATCACAGGTTAACGGGATTGTTATTGCCGCAGTAACTGTTAGTAAAGGGGGATCAATAATAGTGATTTCTTCTTCGTAAATACATCCATCTTCTGTTTCAACAATAGCTGTGTAGGTTCCTGGATTTAAGTTCTCAAAGACATAATTATTTTCAACAATAGGACCAACACTATTTACTAAAGTCCCTCCCAAATAAAGAGAAAAGAAATACTGGGGTTCGGCATCATTAGCTGCCAGATAGATATTACCCAAATCTCCATTACAAAGGGGTTGGTTAATAATAGTCGAAACTGTAAAATCTCGTGCTCTGATCAAGACATCAGGAATTATAAATACGCAGGCCGTTAAGGGAACACCAACTTGTCTTATATAAACCGTATACAATCCGGGTGTGCCAATTGAAAAAACATTACTCGCTTGGTAGTTAACACCATCAAGGCTGTACTCATAACCACTAGGTACATTACTCACTGTAATGCTTCCGGGAGTGGTACAAATAATATCGGTCGAGGTAACCGTTGGATCCAGTAGATTTTGATAAACATTAAAATAAAATTGGTTGAAACATCCCCCATCATAATTAATGGTTAATCTGAATTGTCCCGCTGTATTTGCTGTATAGTCAGGACCTAGTCCTACCTGATTCCAGGTACAAGCGGTGTTTTCATTTGCACAATCTATATCTGATACTGCCGGACAGCTGGACTCATCGAGCATTTCCCAAATAATCGTAATTGCACCATCTATATCTGTTGTTATCTCCCTAATATCATTTTCACCACATAAAAATATATTTGGCAATAATTTACCATCGTTCGGGCAGATTACAACTTCATCCGCAAAAGGTAAAACAGGATTTGTAATGCTACTTCCATAAAGTGTTACAATATATTCTTCAACAATAGATTGACAAGGTGCAATCGCTGTGTTAAATGAATAATAGGTCCCCGTTGCTGTAACTGTTATTGTTTGGGTGGTACCAATAACTGGAATCCCGGTTGGACTCGTGGACCAGGAGTAAGTATCGTATCCATTTGCCGCTGTTAGATCTAAGCTATTTCCGCAGAGGGTCTCATTTTGACTAAATAAACAATCGTCAAGATCTGCTAAAAAGTTAGTGGTTTGGGGAGATATAAGACAACCTGTATTTGTACTAAAGCTAGGATCATCGGTAATAATAAATGTTGGATTAAGGGTCCCTTGATAGGTAGCAAATGCTTGGTTAATGATAAGGTTAGAACAAGAATCGGCTAACTGTTGACACGATTCAACTACCTGAGCTTCAATTCGGATTTCGTAAACAGGATCGTTCTCTTCTACCAAATAATTCTCAATATCAAAAATTATTTCTCGTGTAGTAACGTTGTAACTAGCTACAGTTACACCTGGCGGTAGTACTAAATCTATAGGAAAGTTAAAAATAATATTAATAGGTAATATATCCCTTATTGTAAAATTGGTTGCATTATCATTTCCTATGTTTTGAAATCCTATGATGTAATTGATATCCTGACCTAAGTTTACAACTTGACCTCCAATGTTATTGCCAAACTCATCTTCAACAATTTTTGTGAGCACAATTTTGGGCTCAATTATTTCTACGGCAAAAGCAAATAAGTATGGAAAATAGGTATCCCCGCTAGTCTCTAACCTAACGGTTGCGGAAGTAGCATTATTAGCAATTACTCCATTCCCTGGATTTGGAACATTCATTACTCCAGTATCAAACCCTAATGTATTGGTACTATTTGGGTTTCTATTATTAACCGGTAAAGCACTAAGATTGGTTACTGAACTGTTAAAGAAGTTACTTACGGGACGGTCAAGAGCAGAAAGACTTGTTCCATTGATTCTTAAACGGTCACCGGTTATAGGACTATCTCCTTCTAGTGTGGCGAATGCAAAGTTTGCTCTTACAGGAGCGGGTGCAGGAATGGTTCTAAAACCTGAAATGGGTATATCTAAATTTGGATTACCTCCGGGAACACTAATAGCACTAAAACCATCAAAACTGGTTATGGATTTACCGGGGAGCGTTAGGTCTTCATAAACTATGAAAAGAGACCAGCCTGAAGAATAACCTGTACCGTTATATGGGTCAAAAGTACTAGTTTCACCTAAGGCACTGGAAACGTTCGCCACTGTATAGGTTCCTAAATTAGGACTCAAACCGCTAACAATAGCAGTAACATCGGCATAACAGGCATAAGGAAAACTATCTCCTCCATCTACTGATGTTCCAGCAGCATCAAAGATTAAAGTACCAGTAATATCATTATATGCCCCAGTAGGCCCTTTGAATTTAACATCGGTAATAGGTTCAGCGCCGCTGGTTACAGATCCCCAATACAAACCTGCATACTTAATAACATAACAGTTAGGGTTGGGAACATCTAAATCAGCGCTAGTAGAACTAAAGGTTGTTGGGTCTCCATCAATATCGATATACTGCATATCTACATTGTGATTGTAAACCGTATTATCATTGAAAGGATTGTTATCGGGTCCTAGGATATTGTTCCCTATCAGGACAATATCACCTTTAAGATCTTCGTCAAATCGAGGTGTAAACGGGACATAATTTTGGGCAAAAGATTGTATGCCCAGAAATAGGGTTATAAGAATTATGGGGATTCTTTGTATAGTAGTTTTGTTCATGTCGCCAGTTTTTTTTTGATTCTATATTCTCCCAGAATCGTTTCAGAAGTAGGAGGGTGGGCGTTTTATTTTATAGTTAATTTTCTATTTTAATTACAGATAAATTTTCTTCGTAAACTTTATCGTCTTTTGTCTGTATTTCATAATTAGCTTGTTCTATTGAATTAAATTTCTTAGTATAGATATAATATTCACTAGTTTTTACATCATAGAAGAAATCAACTTCTTTAAATCCAGTTGAAATCACCTTTGTTAAAAATTTGTCTCGCTTCATAACATCAATGTGTACGGCAATAACCAAATAATAGGCATTTTCAGTGTTATCAACATTTTTAAGAATTTGAATATTATTGCTAAGTTCAACACCAAAATCGAAATCTTCCTTGGATAATGGTTTTTCAGTTAATGAAACTGAGTTCCTTAAAACGCTTAGCCTTGATCTGTCTTTTAGATACCTGTCTTGAACATTATCGAAGGCTGCGCGTTTTATTCTTCGCTTACGTTCAAAATCAGTAGCTACAGATAATTGTTGCAACGTGGAGACTAATGATTCACGGTACCTTATAGCTTTGGCCTGTTCAGTTTTTAGCTCAGATAATGCCTTTATATAGTAAAGGTTAGTTGCATCATTTGGATTATTAACAGTTTTTACTCTTTCCTCTACTAAAGATCCAAGTAGTCTGATTTTTTTCTTTTGTCTTAATATGACGGTATCCAATTGTATTCTTATCATCTCAATGGCATTGTTCTCTGCACTGATACTCTTAAATGGTTTTGGCTGAACAAAGATGTCTTTCTCGCTAAGATCATTTTCTTCTTTCAAGTCTTTCAAATCTTTCTCTTTACTGGCAACAGCGATTTCCAATTTCTTTAATAATTGCAACAATGTTTTTTTAGATTCCTCAGTTTGCACCGTGTATGCACTTATTGTTGCACCAATATTATCAGTCGGATTTTTGATTAAATCCTCTGTTGTATTCTTTTCAGAATCTAGCCTTGCTAGTTCCACAGCAGCTAATCGTGCCTGCTCTTCAGTTTTCAATCTAGCTTGTTCAACAGCAGCTAATCGTGCCTGCTCTTCAGTTTTCAATCTAGCTTGTTCCACAGCAGCTAATCGTGCCTGCTCTTCAGTTTTCAATCTAGCTTGTTCCACAGCAGCTAATCGTGCTTGCTCTTCAGTTTTCAATCTAGCTTGTTCCACAGCAGCTAATCGTGCTTGCTCTTCAGTTTTCAATCTAGCTTGTTCTACAGCAGCTAATCGTGCTTGCTCTTCAGTTTTCAATCTAGCTTGTTCTACATCAGCTAATCGTGCTTGCTCTTCAGTTTTCAATCTAGTTTGTTCCACAGCAGCTAATCGTGCTTGCTCTTCAGTTTTCAATCTAGTTTGTTCAACAGCAGCTATTTTTTCTTTCTCTTCAGTTTTTGATCTAGCTTGTTCAACAGCAACTAATAGTGCTAGCTCTTCAGTTTTCAATCTAGTTTGTTCAACAGCAGCTATTCTTTCTTTCTCTTCGGAATCTGTAATAATTTTTTGAGACTCTAGTTTTGCTAAGGTTTCGGGCTCATCATCCACTTTTGAAACCACTTTATTTTTATTACTTTTCTTTTCCATTGTAAAAAGACCAGCTATTTCATCGTCTCTACTATAATCGTAATGATTGTTATTCTTAAATCTATAGGCTAGAGTTATTTCGTGAGCAGGTCCCAAGTCTGAAAGCCCCATAAATGGTTTTTCAAAATTATATTCTATAGCAAATTGACTTGTAATATTGACACCTAAGCCTCCAGATGCCCCGTACACTGTATTATAACCTACTTGCGCCCAAATTCCTTTACGTACGGCTAACATTAATACCCCTGAAAAAATGGTGGCATCCTTTTGAAATTCAGATCTTGCCAAGGCCGAAAACCTGCTCTCACCAAAAAAGCCATAACCTCCTAAATAGCCTGTATACATAACATGTCCTTGGATACCTTGTTTTGGGTTTTCCTCTATTAACGCTGAAGACGTGATATTATAGGTTACAATATTATTTAGGGATACACCAAAATCCATAAACCCTGTGCCATAGTTAAGACCCGGATTTATTGTAAGTAAAAAATTTGAAGGAACATTGTCTAATGCAGGGTCTGGAAAGTTGGTAATTACCCTACCACTATTTAATCCGCTTTTGTAGGCTCCAATATTCATCCCGAATGTGAGATTGCTTTCTTCTTGTAACCTAATATTATATGCAAAGTTTACAATCCCACCAAAGGTAGTGAGTACGCCATAATTTTGTTGGAAAACGCCGATACCGGCACCTATGTTTTCTCTAAATCGTCCGGAATAATTAAAAAGATAGGTTTGCGGTGCGTCCTCAATTTGCAAATGCTCCCTTTTGTTCGTAACTGTGATATGCTTGTTTTGCTCTCTCACAAAACTAAAGGTCGGATTTACTTCAAATCTATTAAACATCATCGAGTTTCTTACAGGTACATCTAACGCAACCACTCCATCCTCAGCCTGAGAATAGGTAATCTGTATGACGCAGAAAAATAACAATATGGGGGTGACTATTATTTTCATTTTATTTTACTATAGTTATGGACCCTTTTTTGGGTACTTGGTCTTTTGGGATTATTATATAATAATATACTTGATTTACAGCGCTAAAAGAAAGTTGGTCTTCAGGCCAATTGTTCGAATAATCGTTTGTATGAAGCACGGGTTCTCCTTGGTTTGACATTATAATAACTTCAGTATTGGAACCACTTACATAAGGTGCTGGAATAATCCAGGTATCATTAACGCCGTCACCATTTGGACTTATTAAGTTTGGTATCTTTTCTACTTCAGGAAAGAAATTTATGAGTTCGTTAACCTGAAAAATTAGTTCATTCATCGCAACACACCCAAACGTTTGTGTTATAAGTAACTTATAAGTACCAAAATCTGTTACATCAAATGTGTTTTGTGTTGCATTGGGAATTATTTCATTATTTAAAAACCACATAAACTCTGGGTTTATAGCATTGGTTGTTACAGTTACAGCAAGTGTATCTCCTGCTCCCAACAAATTGATATCTGGAATATTGAGACTACTAGAAAAATCTCCATTTTGTAATTCAATACTTCCTGAGGCTTCACAGCTTCCAAAATCTATCCTTACTGAATAAACTCCCGAGATATTGGTCTGGTAGGTCTGGTTTGTAGCTCCAGGTACAATGTCGCCATCTTTATACCATTTGTAACTATTTCCATCAATTGTACTTAATGTTGTAGGCCCGTCAATTGCGCAAAATGGATTTCCTAAGCTAGATGTTATCGACACCGTTACTAATTCCCCAGAACTGGCTTCTGTAACTGTTACCCTGTTGGAAAACGAGTCGGACGTACAGCTCCCATAGTTGGTCTCTACAAAGTAAACACCCTCTTCAGTAACTGATAGGGTAGGATCTTGTCCAACAATGATTGAAGTAGTTGCAGTAACTTCCTTAAACCAGTTAAAGCTTAGCGAGGGGTAATTTAGTGGCGAATCATTTGCTCCTGTACCTGGGTTGTCAATGGTTAAGAGATAACTTCCTCCAGGGCAAAAACTAGCCGATGCGTTTAGATTGTTAATTGTAAAAGGACTGTCTTGAATTTTGTAATAGGCCGGAAAGCTATTGGACTGAGCACTTGAAGCAGCTGGTTGGGTACTTTTAATTCTAATTTTATACCCTTCACCAGAAGTGGTTGTTGGAATAGCAAAGTCAATTGTAGCAGGAGATGTAATAATATCTCCCGGATTTGAAGTGAATACTATTTCCGAATTAATAAAACTACCATTTGCTTCTGACAATTCGACTATAAATTGATTGGATGGATCTATGCCAGAGTCAGGAGTAAAGACAAAGTTAATTGCGAACAAATTAAAAGTTTCATTTGCACACGCTTGGCTAAATTGAAGATCTGGAGACCCTATAACTATCTGAGCATCAATTTTTCCATCATGTAAGACAATGAAGAAACTAATTAAGAAAAAAAAGCAATTAAGAAAAGTAGTTTTTTTCATTCAGATATTTTTAACGTTTACAAAAAATAAGCGCTTACATCTAGAAATGATTGAGATGTAAGTTGGGGGGTATTTTGTAGTTATTATCATTCTTCATCAGGAAGATTACTGGCTATGATTCTGTTTATTCGCAATCTAAAATCAGGATTATTCAAATTATCAGTATCAATAAAGGTTTCTGAATCCAATCCTCGGGAATATACATTGCGAAATATGGCATTACCATACCAATTCTCAAGATCTTCGTTATTCGGTTTATCCTCTATAAAAATATTTCCTTTACAATTATTGAAATACATATTTCTGAATTCCATTTTGTTAAGGTTTTCGTTATTTATATTAATTTTCTGATCTAGAACGACGGCAGGATTGAAGCCCGAAAAGACACTTTTTTTTATGCTAAATGATGCTCTTTCTTCAACATACAACGCTTCATGTACGAGTCCAACGTTAGTGGCGGTAGTTAAATCATCACTAAGGACTATAAGCGTTAGATTCTCGGCATCAAGATGTGTAGGTTTTTTGATGGGATCTAAATCCTCCATATTATCATGGGATGCTAGGTGTATACTACTATTTCTTCCTGATGCGTTAAAATATGGAGACTTAATAACTAATGAATTTTTGATATAAGCCTGCGCGCCGTAATTGAATATAAAATCATTTCTACTCGATCTAAAAGATACCAAGTGAGAAAGAATTGTATTCCCACCAAGAACGTAGAAGGAACTCCCTTTACTGTAGGCTACCATAATATTTTCCAATACGGTTCCACTGCCTACTCCAGCCAATGTAAGCCCATTAAAATAGCCGTAGTCCTTTGTTCTTTTTCCAGCATATTCAATTCTTACATATTTTAATACTCCAGAGTTATCTTTGCTATCAATTCCCCCATATCTTATTATTTTTGAAGATGATGGTTCTAATCCATATTCCAGTTCCAATTCATCACCTATTTTATTTACAGGTGCGTTGCCTAAAATAAATATACCACCCCAGTCTCCGTTCTTCTTTGCACTTCTATTAGATGAAAAGATTATCGGATCTGTTTGAGTTCCTTCAGCAATAATTTTAGAGCCGTTACTTATAATCAAAGAACCCTTTGACTTATAATCGCCAAGTATTACGGTGCCGGGTTCTATAGTGAGGCTTGTACTGTCTGTAACGAATACATTCCCTAGTAAGAGATATGTTTCCTTCTTAAGCAATTTGGTGTCTTTTGTAATGTTACCGGAAAGAATTTGCGTAGGTATTTCAAATTCTTTATCATCTGAACTAAATTCAGTCCAGATACTTAGCCAATTTTCAAGACCATAGATGCCTTTTTCTTGTTGCGAGAATAAACTGCAAAAAGGAATAATGAATAAGGCTATAACGAGGAATAATTTTTTGTACATAGGGTATTGGTTATGTTAAAATAATTTTTAAACTTACCAATAAAACCTATTAAATGCAATTATATTCGATGAAATGCACAAAAAAAAATAAAAAATGGTGTTTTCATGCTTAGAAATGAATCATTATTCATCCTAATTTGAAAACTATTAACTGCTAATTAAAATCATTAAAAGTGTGCAGTGCTTTCAACGTTTCTTCGTAGAATAAAATAGCCGAAATCAAATTTGACTTATCTGAATAGGGTAATACAATTTTTTGAAACTCGATTGTATTGTCGAAATAAGTAGTTGTAGCCTCAATATTTTCTTCTAGGGCTTTGCGATTATCCTTTGTGTCAGGAATACCCAAAGAAGACATAGTTACACCAGGTTTGGTGGCAAACGCAATGTTTGGTAGAATTTTAATAATTATTTCAATACGTGCATTGTATAATTCTAATAGCTTTCCTTTTTGCATTTCCTTCAGTTCCTTGCGATCATGATATTTAGTAATGCTAACGTCCCCGCTAATTATGTATTGGGCATCATCATCATCCTGATTTTGAGCAATCATGCTAGTTGTAAGCAATAATAACGCAACAGTTAAAAGATTTACTTTAGTGTTAAGGGCCATATTAATTAATTTTATTGAATGAGGGAATAGTCTTTTATGCGCCAAAGGTTACAATTTTATTCCATAAAATACAAGTTTCATCGATGAAATTGATGATTTAATAATAATTCATCGGCTTAGAAATTGATAATCTTGTGGCTAGTTTACGCGAATAGAGTCATGAAATTTTTATTTTGACATACAGTAATAAAAAGAATAACAAACCGAATTCACATTAATCCCTGCAAAAGAGTGTTTATCTTTGCTGAAAAATAATTTATGTCAAAATCCTTTTCAGATTTAGGAATTAACGTTCAGTTACAACAAGGTTTGACCGACTTGCAAATTTCCGTTCCAACGGATATTCAAGAAAAGGCTATTCCAGTTGTACTAAATCAGAAGGAAGATCTTGTTGTTTTAGCAAAAACAGGAACCGGTAAAACGGCTGCTTTTGGGTTGCCATTACTGCAGTTAATTGATTTAGAAAACACCAACATACAGACGCTTGTATTGGCGCCTACAAGAGAATTAGGGCAACAGATTCATAACAATTTAGTTTCTTTTGCTGCTTCTAATCCAAAAATATCCATCGCATCTTTATGTGGCGGTATTCCCATCAAGCCTCAAATTGAGCGTTTAAAAACTACAACTCATATTATAGTAGCAACTCCTGGGCGTTTGGTTGACCTTATGAAGCGCGAGAGTATATCTCTAAAAGACTTAAAGTATTTAGTATTGGATGAAGCAGATGAAATGGTAAGCGCCTTAAAAGAAGACGTAGACACCATTATAAAAGGCATTCCAAAATCTAGAAGAACATTATTGTTTACGGCTACAATGCCAGGGACCATTAAACAATTAGTTCAAAACTATATGTCAAAAGACGTTGTACATATAGAAGCAGATATGTCGAGCCTTGGACATCAAGGAATTGAGCATCAATACTTAGTAGTAGAACCCATAGAAAAACTTGAGGTTTTACTTCACTTTTTGAAATCAAAAGAAGGGGAACGCGGGATAATATTTTGTAAAACCAAAGCTGCCGTTAATAAGCTGGCTAAAAACCTGGCAATTAATAAATTCTCATCAGGTGCGTTGCATGGAAGCCTAGCACAGCCTATTCGTGATAGAATTATGGGGCAATTCAGAGAAGGTAATATCGATATCTTAGTAGCGACCGATTTAGCTGCTAGGGGTATTGATGTAAAAGAAATTTCATATGTCGTAAATTATCATTTACCAGACACTTATGAAGCATATGTACATAGAAGCGGACGAACGGCTAGAGCAGGGGCTAAAGGGCTCTCACTAACCATTTTACAAAAGGAAGAAGAATTTGAAGTCCCCGAGTTTGAAGATGAATTAGGAATTACTTTCAGCAAATTTAAAAAAGCAGACGCTCAAAGTATTGAAGAGAATAACACCTTATTATGGGCAAGAAAAATATTTAAAACCAAACCCAATCGCACAATTTCCGAAGGGCTGAAAAGTGAAGTGAGAACTGTGTTTCATCATTTAACAAAAGATGAGCTCGTCGATAAAATATTAGCGAATTACGTAGCACAATCTGCCGCTAAGAATACAAGCCCGGAAGTGTCTAAAAGGAAGAAAAAGAAATAATTATATAAAACATCTTCCATTTGCTCTTATAAACCTTTATCACTAGTTAGTTGCAGTTTCTGGAAAATATTTATTGGTTGAAGCATAAACTGTTCCTCTAAAGAAGCTTAATTAGGTTATTTTAAAAATATTATGTAATTTTAAATACGTTATTTTTAACATTACCCCTAATTTACTCAAGAATATTGAGCCCATTTTGGCTCAAGTGTTTTCACTTTTTATACTTGAAAACTTTCCCTATTTATTGTATCGGAGTAATTAAGCATCATATGATAAACCACTTTCTTATACCAAATGAAAAAATACAATGCTTTAGAAATAAACAAATTTTCTAGTACATCAGTTTCTAGAAGTTTTTCAATTGACCCAAGACTTAAGATCAAGCAATAAACTAAATAATTTAATTTAATTTAAAAAAATATGGACTCAAAAGACCCACATACTAGAAGGATAACAGTAAAAGTTAAGGCTAATGCGTTGTATTCGATGCCACCGATTCCGATTTACGTAAACCCAAATACAGCATTAATCGATGACGACGGTTATGCGAATGACTATCGCGATAATAATAGAGATTATACCACAGGTGTATATTTGGGATATAAAGTTATTTGGAATATTGAAGTATCTTCTCCCAATGGAGCAGATAAAGGCTATAGCGTAATACTAGATTCAGTTTCACAAGAATCTGGAGCAGGGAATGTAAATTTTTTCGGGACACCAGAACTTAAATCTAAAGACGGAGGGATAACTATTGAAGGAACTATTGTAAACTTGCCGCCTTCACAGGGTATGGAAGATTTTTATACCATTTATTTTGGAATTTCTAATAATGGAGGTAGATCCTATGATTATTATCCATTGGACCCAAGATTAAAAATTAATCAATAGAACAAATTTTTATGATTGGAAATCAAAAAACCTATTATGTCATAGTAATAGGTTTCTTTATCCTTTTAACCCAAAATGGTTTTTCTCAAAACCAAAAAGAGGCTGATAGTCTTAAAGAAATATATAATAGTAATAACACTAAAGGTAAAGAGAAATTGGAATTGTTAAGGCAATTAGCATTCCACACAACTGCCGATTTTGATGAATCTATTAAATATGCTGATGAGCTTATTAGAGAAGCGGAAAAAGATTCCAATTATTTGTACCTCTATAGAGGTTATAGCCAAAAAGGACAAACCTATCGACTGGCAGGAGACATGCCAGAAGCGCTAGAAGCATTCTTTAAGGCTTGCAGCTATACGACCAAGCTAAAGGATAAAAAATACCTTGGTGGTGGCTATTTAACTATTGCAGATGTATATTCTGAAATGGATAATGATGGTAATGCCAATGCCTATTATGAAAAATCTATTAAAATACTTCGTTATACTAAGGACTCCTTAACCTTAGGAAGTGCTTTACTTAATTCTGGTTACGACAAGTTTTTAAATGAAAATTATGATGGCGCCCTAATTGATTATAAGGAATCTAGTGCCATCTTCGCAAAGAAAGAATATCCAATTGGGTCTGCATATAATATTGGTAATATAGGCATGGTGTATGCTGAACAAGGTAAAGATAAGCTCGCCATGTCTAGTATAACTGAAGCCATTGAAATTCTTGAAAAATTTGAAGATTACTATGCTATTTCAGATTATCTAACATCGATTTCAGATATATATGTAAGACAACAAAAAATTAAAACAGCCTTAGAATATGACCACAAAAGCCTTAATTTAGCTCATAAATATCGATTAAAAAAACAGTTAAGTGAAACCAATTTGAGCCTATCAGATTTGTATGATGAGTTAGGTAATGCTGAAGCGTCCTTATTTCATTACAAAGAACATATTGTCTATCGCGATAGTGTAAAAAATATAGAATCCGTTGAAGCTATTGCAGACATGCGTACCAATTTTGAAGTATCCCAAGAGCAAGATAAAACTACTATATCAGAGCAAAAAGTAAAAAACCAACGTATAGTCTTATGGGCAGCCATTGGTGTATTACTTCTTATAGGTTTATTAGCTCGTGGTTTATATAAACGTAACAAGTTTGTGAGAGCTACTAACAAAATTATAACGTCTGAAAGAGAACGATCTGATAAGTTATTACTCAATATTTTACCAGAAGAAACAGCGCAAGAACTTAAGGACAATGGTAGAGTAAAAGCTAAAAAATATCCCTCGACTACAGTTTTGTTTTCAGATTTTAAAGGCTTTACGAGTTATGCCGAGAATCTATCTCCTGAAAAGTTGGTAGAAACCATAGATCATTATTTCTCTAAGTTCGATTTAATTATGGAAAAGTATGGTTTAGAAAAAATTAAAACCATTGGTGATGCGTATATGGCCGTTGGTGGTTTGAGTGTAGACAACGTTGACCAGGCAAAGGAAATGGTATTGGCTGCCAGAGAAATGAAGGACTTTGTGACTAATGCCAAACTAGACGATATCACAACAGCAGCATTTGATATTAGAATTGGTATTAACACAGGACCTGTAGTAGCAGGAGTGGTAGGGACTAAAAAGTTTGCCTACGATATTTGGGGAGATGCTGTAAATATTGCCTCGCGTATGGAAAGCAATTCAGAAGCTGGACGTATAAATATATCTGATAATACGTATCAAATAGTTAAGTCTGATTTTGATTGTGAATATCGTGGTGAAATAGAAGTAAAAAATAGAGGGCATATGAAAATGTATTTTATCAACTAATGTGCAGACTAAATCGAGGGTAGTATCTTTGCCTCTAAAAAGAACTAATTTATATGGCAAACGATATAAAAAATCAACAAGATATTTTAGCAAAATTGAATATCCATGAGCTGAATCCAATGCAGGTGGAAGCCATTGAAGTAATTGAAAATACTACGAATACTATTTTACTTTCTCCAACAGGAACTGGTAAAACACTAGCTTTTTTATTGCCGCTTATTGAAATATTAGACCCTAATATCACTGACGTACAAGCCTTGATATTGGTCCCTTCACGTGAATTAGCCATTCAAATTGAGCAAGTAGTCCGTTCTATGGGCTCCGGCTTTAAAGTAAATGCGGTGTATGGGGGTCGCCCAATGTCTAAAGATAAAATTGAAATTAAACACATACCGGCGATTCTGATAGGAACCCCAGGTCGAATTGCAGATCATTTCAGCAACGATCGTTTTTCCAAAGAGAGTATTAAAACCTTGATTTTAGATGAGTTTGATAAGTCTCTAGAAGTTGGTTTTGAATATGATATGAGAGGTATTATTAATCAATTGCCTGCTTTAAATAAGAGGATATTAACTTCTGCAACACAGAGTGTTAAGATTCCAGGTTTTGTTCGATTAGATCAGCCCACTACCATCAACTATTTAACTAAAAGTGTAGCTTCTAAATTAGCGGTTAAAACGGTTATTTCTCCTTCGAAAAATAAAAACCAAACCGTCTTGGACTTGCTTTTGCATATAGGTAATGAACCTGCAATAATTTTCTGTAGTCTAAGAGACAGTATTGATCATTTGAGTACTTTCCTTGAAAGAAATAATATTAGCCAAGCCTGTTTTTCCGGCGGAATGGAACAAAAAGACAGAGAACGTTCCCTTATTAAATTTAGAAATGGAACCTGTCAGGTACTAATAGCTACCGATTTGGCGTCCAGAGGTATTGATATCCCAGAAATGAAATATATCATTCATTACGAGCTTCCTAGAGCAGCAGAAGAGTTTACGCATAGAAATGGTAGAACAGCCAGAGTCGATTCCAAAGGAACTGCTTATGTTATTGCTTGGGAAAAAGAGAATTTGCCTGAATTCATTAAAAAATCGAACCCTGTAAATATCTCTAAAAAAGCTCCATTTAAACCTCAATTTTGGGAAACACTCTTTATTTCCGGTGGAAGAAAAGATAAAATTTCTAAAGGTGATATTGCAGGCTTATTTTTTAAACAAGGCAATATAAATAAAGATCAAATCGGAGAGATTGAGTTAAAGCAAGATTGTGCCTTTGTTGCAGTACCCGTAACCATTGCTGCTGAACTGGTTCAGAAATTAAACAATACACGCTTAAAGAAGAAAAAGGTGCGTATTACTGTTATTTAATCATTTGAATTCCCTGAGGCTCTGCCTTGGGCTTCGTGTTCAGAAGCTAGAAGAAAGAAGGGAGTATGCTGGCAATTGGGTGAATTTTTATTTTTTGGAAACTCTGTAACAACAACTCACAAAACATCCCCCTAGCCCCGTTCAAAGGGGGAATCTTTTTAGTAAACTAAGAAACACTAGAACTCTGATTATATTAGGTCGGCAAGCAATTGTCCCCTTGACCGCGTGCGCTAAAGCTTTAGCGGTGGCACAGGTGAGCCTGCCTGGCCGGCAGGCAGGTTTAGGGGTGTTTTTAAGGTGAAGAGTGAAAGCTGAATGGCATTTGAGTAGTGAGTAGTGAAAAATGTAAAATTGAAAGTCACAACTTAAACCATGCCCTTAAACAAAAATCCAACAGTCCAACAATCCAATAATCTAATAGTCCAAAATCAAGTATTCTTATCAAAATCTAAATCCAGCACGTTAAAATTATTTGCGGCCTTAACTAATAGGGTGGAACCAATAGTTTCAAATAAATCATTGGTCTTAGTAACAAATGCTGCTTGTTTTTCAATCGGATAATTAGGGATGCCAATTACTGTTAAGTCTGTAGCACTAGAATATTGCTTTATTAAACTATAAAATGCTTCCTGTTCCACAGCATTATTAATAATGGTGATTTCAACATTGACTCTCAAATCATCAACAATTTCAGAAATTCTTGATTGAATAATAGCTATATCAACATTGTTATTATTTACAAACAGCACTCTAATTTTCGGGTGATTCCATCTTGGAGCTGCAATTATAAATCGTGCAATATTTAGCATCATTTCGGCATTCTTACTATCAGTTTCTCGCCACCAAAAATCTACGGTATTATAATTCCCAAATTTTTTCGTTCTATCGAAATCTAAGTACAATAAATTATAATCTAAATACAACAGCGTTTCTGTCATTTTAGAATATTCTTTAGAATGCTCCAGACCTTTTGGCCAACCCATCATTATTGAATTCGGTTCAACGCCCGAAAACCCGAAAGTGGTTGCGATATTGGTGATGCCCTTATAAATATTATCAACTTTTACTTGTCTAGCAAAAATCCCTAGGTCTGCGAATACATCATCTTTAATTACTTGTTCGGTCTTCTTTAAAGGCTTAGTGTCTTTCTTGTCTAAAATAAGTTTGAAATTGGTTACAATTCCAGTCCGCCCAGAAATAGTCTTGCATAATTCTAATAAATATAATTGGTGTTTACTCACACCACTAAACAGAATAATATTCGGATTCCAATTTGAATTTTCATTATCCTGGGCATCAATTCTTTTCAATCCTTTGTTAACTACATTCTCCCACACACTTCTCCATACATCATTAGACTGCAACTTAACCTCTTTGCGCTGCAAACTATAATATAAGGCTGCAACGATTGCAAATGCAGCAATCATCGCAATCATATCTAGTTTAAACATCACTACAAAGCAGGCAATAAAGCCTAGTAAACCTATCCAGCGTTTGATTTTAAAAGTGGGTTGAAAATCGGGGTTAGCCCAACTTTCTAAAAAATAAGAAATATTAATAAACCCATAGGCAGTTAGATAAAACATTGAAACTACACGTGCAATAACATCTAGTTCTCCAATCAAAATACCAAGTTCCGCTATGATAAAAACCATAAACAATGCATTGATTGGCTCATCATTTTTACCTCTAATCTTAGCAAATATTTTCGGAGTTACCTTATCAACAGACATGGCTTGCAAAATTCGTGGACCACCTAGAATTCCTCCTAAGGCCGAAGATAATGTAGCTCCCCAAATCCCGGCCACAACCGCCGGAGCATAAAGGGCAATTTTCATTAAAAAATTATAATCTGATTTTAATACTTCGGAATTTACTGTAAATGCAATAAAAACAGCAAGCGCTAAATAAATGACAAGTCCAACACCAACTGCTGATAGGGTCCCTAAAGGAATCGATTTTTTAGGATTTTTTAAATCCCCGCTCATGGCAATCCCAGCAGTAAAACCAGTAACCGCAGGAAAAAATACGGCAAATACTACTTCTAAAGAAACCGAGTCTCGATCAGAAAACAACTGTACGGTTTCAGGTACAAAATCTGATGTCCCAAAAAAGATAGCAATCAAGGAGATTACAATAGCTGCAAGAATGAAAAATTGAGTCTTGAGCGCCACCGAAGTGCTAATTAAAGCGAGGCAGGTAAGAGAAACTAAGGCAATTGTTCCTGTTAATCTATAATCATTTATGGAAGTACCAAAGCCGAAAAAACTATTAAAACTTTCAGCAAAACCTATGAGATACAAAGAAATTGAAAATGCAGTTCCAACAGCTAAGGCTATACCTATAGAGCCACCAATCGGGACTCCCATGCTGCGTGAGAGCACATAGTAAATACCACCTGCCCCAATTTTTTTATCTGAAGCAACAGAAGAGACACTTAATCCTGTAGTAACCGCAATAACGTGAGCTATGATAATAATGATTATTGCGCCAATGAGTCCTGCGTTGCCAACAACCCAGCCCAAACGCATATACATGATAACCCCTAGAATGGTTAAAATAGAAGGAGTAAATACACCTTCAAATGTTTTGAATTTCTTTTTATCGGCCATTTATTGAGGCTCCTATTAGATGATTGAGCACAAAAGACAAAGTGAATATACCCAAACTTTATGTATTTAAAGAAAAAGGCTCAACTTGAGCATTACAAATAAAATAAAAACCTACGCCTCTAACTAGATTGTTCATAAACTACTTTTTATCCTTCTTTTTCTGAAGATGATAGCGAATCAAGCGTATAGGCAATAGCATAAAGATGATAACTATCATAATGATAATAAACTGCCAAAAACCAATAGCAAGGATCATTGTGTTATTTTTTACAAACATAACCATTCGGGGGAAGCCTAATTAAGATTTTTAGGCAAAATGATAGAAATTATACCAATTAGCGAGTGAAATGAGCCTTAAATAATTTGAATTATAGTGTACTTAGATGAAATAGAAAATATAAGAATAGCCATAGCTATGGTTCTATTTTATCTTGAAATAAAAGTGCAATAGAAGCGAATTATTAGGCTTGTTTTATTTGTTAATTGGTATTGGTATCTTGTGACTCACATTCTAATTACTTTGAAGGAACTTCTCTTCTGTTTAATTTTTCTATGCTCTATGAACACAATAAAGGCTCAGGACTGGGCACAGCTCAATCGTTTTAAGAAAGCCAATGCTCTATTAAGTCCTGCGGAAAAGGATGAGAACAGAGTCGTTTTTATGGGCAACTCCATCATTGAAGGCTGGTTGCAGGATTCCTTATCCTTATTTAAAAATAAGAGTCATATTAATCGCGGTATTGGAGGGCAAACGACACCACAGATGAAACATCGATTTATGCAAGATGTGGTTGAATTGGGTCCTAAAGCGGTAGTTATCCTAGCGGGAATTAACGATATCGCACAAAATACTGGGTTTATTTCAATTCCGGATATTGCTGCAAATATTGAAGAAATGACTGCTATAGCGAAAGTCAACAAAATAAAAGTAGTTATTTGCAGCGTCCTTCCGTCAAATTATTTCCCGTGGCGCCCACAGATGCACCCAGCAGATAAAGTGATAGCGCTCAATATTCTACTGAAAGAAATAGCTCATAAAAATGAAGTCAATTATCTTGATTATTATTTTGAGATGGTTGATGATAAAAAAGGAATGAAAGAAGCCTATACTACCGATGGGGTGCACTGTACGGTTGAAGGTTATCAAGCTATGGAGTTATTGATTAAAAAGTGTTTGAAAATAGTCGTGTCCGACTAAGACGTAAGACCGCTTACTTCGACAAGCTCAGCACAAGTTGCTGAAAGAAGAAAGAAAACAGAAGTGAAAAGTGAAAAAGTTGATTTGTTGATTTATTGAATCGTGTAATCGTCGTTTAACTATGGATATATCTAACAACCTGCCTGCCGGCAGGCAGGTCCGACAATCGAATAATCTAAATATCTAAAAGTTCATCTTTGAAACTTTGATTCGACTGCAAAAAACATCCCCCTAGCCCCCTTCAAAGGGGGAATCCATCTAATAACCCATATACTCTGAAATTTTTCAACTCTACATCTCTGTAAATTTGTACTTTCTAACAACCTGCCTGCCGGCAGGCAGGTCCAACAATCGAATAATCCAACCATCTAAATATCTAAACAACTGCACGACTAAACGATTCAACGGTTCAACTTAATTATTTCAATACAATTGTAATTCATCTGATAATTACCTGTACTTTTGCGCCTTCAAAATTTTTTTGATATGAAGCGCATAAATGAATATAAGAAACTCTTTGGAGTTGAAAACGAAGTCGAATTAAAGACTTTGAAAAAGAGTTACCGTAATTTGGTTAAAGAATGGCATCCAGACAAATTTCAAGATGGAGACGCCTTGCAGGAAGAGGCTGAGATGAATAGCCGAAAGATCATTGATGGCTACCATTTTCTTGTAAGTATGGCGCCAGAAACAAAAGAAGCAAATCTAGGCGACTATACAGAGACCATTACAAATTCTGGTATTTCAGATTATCAACATAAAGGCTTGTTACTAGAGATCACCTTCCTAGACGGTACAACCTATGAATACTTTGGTGTTACCAAACCAATATATATGAAAATGGTCAATAGCAATAAGCTAAATCGTTTTGCTAAACGTGCTATATATCCAGTTTATAACTACAGAAAGTCTAAGCGTATTCTTGAGAATGCTTAATCTGTAGTGAGATTGCTGATTGCTGATTGCTGATTGCTGATTGCTGATTGCTGAAAAGTAAAAAAGTTGATTTGTTTATTCGTAGAATCGTGTAATCGTCGTTTGAAAGTGACATTTTAATCTAACAATAATTCAAATTAGGAATACAACATCACATAATCAAATTGTTATAAAACAAAAAAAGCCTATCCAATTGGATAGGCTTTTCATCTCTATAACTTTTTTGACTTAGTTTAAACTCTCCAATAATTTTTCAGCTACTAACTCAGAGGAAGCGGGATTTTGACCAGTAATTAAATTCCCATCTTGTATAGCATAAGCAGCCCAATCTTCTTTTTTAGAATAGATTCCACCATTTTCATTTAACATGTCTTCTACTAAAAACGGAACAATGTCTGTAAGTCCAACAGCTTCTTCTTCAGTATTTGTAAATCCTGTTACTTTTTTACCTTTTACTAGAGGTGTACTATCCGCATTATTCACACCCTTTAAAGCAGCTGGAGCATGACATACAAACGCAATAGGCTTAGCTTGACTATTAAATTTTTCTATTAAAGTAATTGAAGTTTCGTCGTTTGCTAAATCCCATAATGGACCATGTCCGCCAGGATAAAATACAGCATCAAAATCGTCTGGATTCATATCAGATAATTTTTTAGTATTTGCAATTCTTTCTTTAGCTACAATATCGTTATTAAAACGTTCTGTATCTTCTGTTGCAGCATCTGGTGAGTCACTACTTGGATCAATTGGTGCAGCTCCTCCTTTTGGAGTTGCAATGGTAATAGCTGCTCCTTTATCTAATAAGGTGTAATATGGATTTGCGAATTCTTCAACCCAAAACCCTGTTTTCTTTCCTGTATCTCCTAGCTTATCGTGAGATGTTAATACAAATAATATTTTCATTTCTTTTTCTTTTTAAATTTTGTTGACTTCAACGTATGATTTATTCAATTAAAGTAACCAAATCAGACATTGGCTTTCTAACCTTTACAAGGTTTACCAACCAATCTTTGTCTTCTGCTCTGTAACCTATTGGTAATAACACAGCACTACGTAATCCTTTTTCACGTAATCCTAAAATTTCATCTACAGCATCTGGCTCAAAACCTTCTAAGGGAGTAGCATCTACACCTTCATAAGCAGCGGCAATAACAGCTTGCGAGAATGCAATATAAGCCTGTTTAGCCGCATGATTAAAGTTTTCTTCGGCATCTTTTTGTGGATATAAACCAAGTAACATCTGACGATAATTTTCCCATCCTTCGTTTTCAAATCCTCGAATCTCGTTTGTTAAATCAAACATATAGTTAATTCGGTCCGCAGTATATGTATCCCATGCAGCAAAAACGAGTAGGTGAGAGCAGTCTGTTATTACAGATTGGTTCCAAGCTACAGGTCTTATTTTTTCTTTAACCTCTTGATTCTTAATTACAAAAATCTCGAAAGGTTGCAATCCACTTGACGTTGGAGCTAATCGTGCAGCTTCCAGAATACGTTCAATTTTATCTTCAGCTACTTTTTTACCATTCATGGCTTTTGCAGCGTATCTCCAATTTAATTTGTCTAATAATTCCATATATCCAATTTTTATTTTGTTTGATTATTTAATGATTTTTATACTGTTCCAAGCCGATTGATATGCTTCTTCAATATGTGTTTTATCAAATTTAAATGCACCTCGTTTTTGAGATATCATTAAAAATGATAACGGATTAATAGAGTAGGCATACAATAGGTAATCGGACATTGGTTTAATAATTCCTTCTTTTTTTCCACGAGCCCAAAGGTCGAGTAGGGGTTGTAAATGCTTGATACCTTCTTGTCTACTAGGTTCATCAATCATTGGTGTGTTGTCACATTGCGCTAAAAACATAGCGTTTTCACATTCCTTTAGCTTGAAATTTGCAATGCGTTTCCATATTAATTTAAAACCCTCTTCCACAGACATATCTTGGTTGTAAGTGGCAAATGCGTACTTGGTATATTCAGCTTTTACTTCTATATAAGTTTTATTTACCAAGTCTTGTTTGTTTTCAAAATATAAGTAAATGGTGGCAGGAGAAACATTTGCCATTTTTGCAATTTTGCTCATAGGAGTTGCATGAAAGCCATTGTTGTTTACTAATTTAATAGTGGCTTCTATAAGTGCGTCCCGTTTGTCTATGCTTTTCTGGAGTTTCGCCATGTTTACTTTGAATTACATTACAAATTTATATAAAAAATGAACGTTCATTCTTTTTTTAACAAAAGTTTCACTTACTAGAAATAGATATGAGATATTGAATGTGAGTAGTGAGAAAAAACAAAAATTCAAAAATAGAATAATCCAGCAGTCTAACCATCTAACTATCCAATAGTTCAACAATCAACAATCCAACAATCATTTTGAAATTTCTAAACCCCTAAAAAGAAACTTTCGCAAATAAATCACTATCTTGATGTTATACCAATAAACAAATAAAATGTCGCATAAAATCCGTTCTCAGCACACATAAACAAACAATTACCTATATGAAAAATTTCATTTTAAGTATATCAATTTTAGCGATTATCTCTTCGTGTAAAGAACAGAATAATCAGATGAGTCAACAAATTGTAAAGGAAATCTCAATAAGTGACTTAATCCAAAATTTGGAGGACTCGAAAAATAATGAAGTTATTGTAATTGCTCACAGAGGAGATTGGCGTAATGCTCCTGAAAATTCACTCCAAGCCATCAAAAACTGTATTGAAATGGGCGTGGATATGGTAGAAATAGACGTTCGTGAAACTAAGGACGGAGAACTTGTTCTTATGCATGATGAAACCATTGACCGCACTACCAATGCGAGTGGTTATGTTAAAGATTGGACATTGGATAGCTTACGGACTTTAAAACTATTAGACGGTTTAGGGATTGAAACATCTTACAGAATCCCTACTTTGGAAGAAGCATTATTTCTTGCTAAAGACAAGATTCTCATTAATCTGGATAAGAGTTATAAAATTTTTGACAAGTGCTATGAAGTTATAAAGAAAACAGGAACGCTTCATCAAGTCGTAATCAAAGGAACAAAGACAAGAGAGGAAGTAGAGCTTGAGTTTGGGCAGTATTTGGATGAAGTCTATTTTATGCCAGTTCTATTTGTACCGAATCCCAATGCAAAAAGAATAGTGGATGACTATATAGATAATCGTCTTCCTATTGCATTTGAATTCGTCGTGAGACACGATTCGATTGGGATGATTGATTATTTTGACGATATACGGGACAAAGGTGCAGGGGTTTGGGTTAACTCCTTATGGGCAGATCTAAATGGCGGTCATGATGATGAAAGAGCAGCAATTGACCCAAGTGTATTTGATTGGTATATTGAGAACAATGTAGATATGATTCAGACAGATAGACCAGCCTTATTACTTAAATATCTTAGAGAAAAAGGCTTGCATAAATAAAATAGTATGTTTCTAAAACAACTGTCTCGATACTGAAAACAGATAATATTGGGTGCTGGGTGAAAATTAATTCTTTGAAACTCTGTAACTCTAACTTACAAAACATCCCCCTAGCCCCCTTCGAAGGGGGAATCTTTTTTATAAACTAAGAAGCACTATAATTTTTATTATATTAGGTCGGAAAGCAATTGTCCCCTTGAGGGGACTTTAGGGGCGTTTTTCAGGGTAAAGAGTGACAGGTGCGGAGTAGTTAAAATTGAAAAGTTGATTTGTTGAATCGTTGATTCGTGTAATCGTAGTTTAAGAGTAACATTTTGCTCTAACTATCTAACTATCTAATAATCCAAAATCGAACAATCGAATAATCCAACAATCTATGCTTACGGTGTGATTACTGTTTCCAAAACCTCCCAAACCGTATTAGCCACAATCTTATGCCCCTCAATCGTAGGATGAATCCCATCGCTCTGATTTAATTCAGGAATACCTCCAACATCTTTTAATATAAAGGGAATAAATGCCAAGTCATTCTTTTTGGCCAAGTCGGAGAAAATTGATCTGAATTCAGTCGTGTAGTCCTGCCCCATATTAGGTGGTAGTTCCATACCAGCTAAAATGATAGGCATGTTCGGGTTTCTATCACGTACAACATCAATAATTGCCTGTAAGTTGGCTCGAGTTTCAGTTAGAGCAACACCTCGCAATCCATCATTAGCGCCGAGCTCTAAAAGAAAAACATCGATCTCCTGATTGAGCACCCATTTTATTCTACTTCTACCACCAGCAGTGGTTTCGCCACTTAAGCCAGAATTCACAACAACATAATCTAAGCCTAATGAGTCAATCTTAGATTGAAGTACAGCGGGGAAGGCATCATTAACATCATCCAGGCCATAGCCAGCCGTGATACTATCTCCAAAACATAGTATGGTCTTTTTTGAACTTGTTTGAGCAATAGGAATATCTGTAGCTTCAGGTGCAACAGTTTCAACTTTTTCTTTTTTATTGTTTGCGTCGCCACAAGAAAGCAACACAAAAGCAATTAGAAAATAACAAAACTTTAAGAAGTTTGGTTGCATAACCTGCGCAGCATTTAAGAACCTTTGTATAATTGTAAGCGTCTGCATGATTTGCGGAATAATTTAAAATTTATATGCCAAAGATATTAAAGATTAACGGGCTAGAAAAGACATATACTAGCGGTTCCAAACAATTAACTGTCTTACAAAATATATCTTTTGATGTTGAAAAAGGGCAGACTTTTTCCATTGTTGGACCCTCTGGAAGTGGAAAAACAACTTTACTAGGCATAGCTGCCGGATTAGATAAGCCCAATGCTGGTACCGTAGAATTATGTGGTCACGATTTAAATTCATTGAACGAGGACGAACGCGCACTACTACGAAATAAGGAAGTTGGCTTTATCTTTCAAAACTTTCAATTACTACCAACGCTTACGGCTCTTGAAAATGTGAGCGTACCTTTAGAATTACAAGGCGCAAAGGATGCGGCTAAAAGCGCTACGGCATTATTAGAAAAAGTAGGACTAATAGATCGTTTACATCATTACCCTTCGCAATTATCAGGAGGAGAACAACAACGTGTGGCCTTGGCAAGAGCTTTTTCAAATACCCCCTCTATCTTATTTGCTGATGAACCTACCGGTAATTTAGATGAAGAAACCGGAGAGAAAGTCATTCAATTACTGTTTGAACTTAATAAAGATGCTGGAACAACCTTAGTGATTATTTCTCACGATTTGGACTTAGCCAACAGAACGCAACAAATTTTGAGACTGAAAGGTGGACAAATAATGACTAACGAACCCACAGCAATATCTTGAGTAAAATAACATTCACATCAAAAAGCAACACCGCTTGGCTTTTTAAAATGGCGTGGCGTGATGCAAAAGCAAGTAGAGTCAGACTACTGCTTTTTATGGCGTCCATTATTTTGGGAATCGCCGCTGTAGTTTCCATTCAGTTGTTTAGCCAGAACCTTAAGGACAATATACAGTTACAATCCAAAGCCTTGATGGGTGCGGATTATATTATAGATAGTGAGCAAATCCCTAATGAACGAGCGCAGGCCATTATTGATTCTTTAGGCCCAGATGCTTCAGAAGTAAACTTCGTTTCAATGATTGCTTTTCCGAAGAATGGCGGTACCAAATTGGTGCGTGTTCGAGGTTTGGAAGGCGACTTTCCGTTTTATGGTACTATCGATACCGAACCTGTTTCCGCAGCTGCCAATTACCAAGAATCTGGTGGCGCCTTGGTAGATGTTACCCTTATGCTACAGTATGATATTAAACCTGGCGATTCAATTAAAATAGGGGAGATTATCTTACCAATTTCGGGGTCTTTAAAAGCTATTCCGGGAAGTACAGCGATTTCTACTTCTGTGGCACCAACCATTGTAATTCCGTATCGTTATATCGCGCAGACAGAACTTTTACAATTTGGGAGCCGTAAAGAATATCAGTTTTTTTATAAAGATCCGACCTTAGATTTAGCGCCGTTTGAAAAAATCATAGATCCTATGTTGGATGCAGAGAGCGCCGATTTAGATACGCACAAAAGCACTAGTCAAAACTTAGGGCAACGATACGATAATGTTAGTAAATTCCTTAATCTGGCAGCATTTATTGCCTTGTTATTGGGGTGTGTTGGGATTGCAAGTTCGGTAAATATTTACATCAAGGAGAAGCTAAAAGCGATAGCCGTCTTAAAATGCATGGGGGCTACAAGAAGACAGAGCTTTTTAATATTTCTAATACAGATCTCAGGAATAGGTATCATTGGTGGCCTTATTGGAACAGGCATAGGAGTAGCCCTTCAGGAACTTTTTCCCTATATTTTATCGGAATTTTTACCGTTTGATGTTGAAGTCAGTATCACAATGCAACCTTTAATAATGGGGGTTTTACTCGGGTTCTTTATGTCGGTATTGTTTGCTTTATTACCTCTAATGCGCACCTGGTATGTTTCACCTTTAGAAGTACTTAGAATAGGGGGAGCTCCCTTAGAAAAGCCAAAGAAAGCACGTATAGTAGTCTTTACAGTAATAATCTTATTTCTATATTTCTTTTCATTTTGGTTGCTTGAGGATGCGCTATTTGCACTTTCATTTGTAGTTGGAATCTTGGTGACCTTTGCGATTTTAGCAGGTATTTCAGTATTGTCAATGAAAACAGTGAAAGCCTATTTCCCTAAACGAGCCAGTTTTACTTTTCGACAAAGTTTATTGAATTTATATCGCCCTAATAATCAAACTTTAGTGCTGATAGTGGCGATAGGTTTGGGTACATTTTTAATAAGCACCTTATACTTTACCAAGGACATTTTATTAGCCAAAACCAGTGTTGGTCAGACTTCTGAAAACGCAAATCTCATCACTTTAGATGTGCAAATTGACCA
>RCNB010000279.1_pt1 | contig 36492 bp, 37 predicted proteins | sample 2041321 | NCBI WGS metagenome assembly RCNB01 (sample SAMN09708232, study PRJNA481090) | Marine sediment metagenome, whole genome shotgun sequencing project.
GCCATTAAATGTTACAAGAACGTTGGCTTCAAGGAAGTTGGTATCAGAAGAGAAGTACGAATTGTTGCTGGTAAAAAATACGATATGCTTTATATGGATATTTTAGAGGATGAATACACATCAATCTATGTTAAAAAATTACTCAAGTGACTTATGGTTGTGTAAAATATGAAAATAAAAAATAATTTAATCAAGCTTCTTGTTTGTTCTTCTTTTTTCCTCTTATTGTGTATAGGAGGATTTAATCTCACAAATCTCGTTTCAGCAAATACAACAGATATTCCTCCTTCTAGAAATGATCATGCAATGGTTTATGATTCCCAAAATAATCAGATTATTCTTTTTGGAGGTATAAATGAGGATGACAACTCTGTTGATTTAGAAACAACTTGGATTTTTTCAAGTCAAAACCAAACATGGACTGAACTTTCTGGTATAACTTCCCCTGGAGGTCGTTTTGCACATAGGATGGTTTATAATTCTATTACCGGAAAAATTATTCTTTTTGGAGGAATATCTACTTCAACATATGATCGAGTTAATGATACTTGGGAATTTGATCCCATAACATACGAATGGACTAAGCTCTATCCTACAACATCACCCTCTGCAAGAAGTGCACATGCTATGTATTTTGATCCAGTATACAATGAAATTATACTATTTGGTGGTGGTATTTCTACAATGGTTTTAGATGACACGTGGATTTACAATTGTACTGCAAATAACTGGCACCAAATTTATCCTCCATATCATCCAATGATGAGATATGGTCATTCATTTGTTTATGATGAAGAAAAACAAGTAGGTGTGTTTTTTGGTGGTAGATTAGGCAATTCGGCTCAACAGGATGATACTTGGTATTTTTATCGTTCTTCTTCCTCTTGGGCAATGAAATATCCAGCTGTTAAACCATCGAAAAGATATTTTACAAGTATGGTTTACAATCCAAATGATGAGACCATCATTATGTTTGGTGGTGATAATGAGGATTCTCCTATTCGTGCTACTGATGATACTTGGATTTTTGACTCTTTAACTGGTGATTGGATGGAGATTGCTACTAGTGATAGCCCTCCTCCTCGAACTCATCATGCAATGGTTTTTGATCAATTTTTGAATAAAGCAATATTATTTGGTGGAGCGGGACAAGGTTACTCTATAGTTTATGGCGACTTATGGGTTTATGATCCTGTTTCAGCATCTTGGAGTCAGGAGTTCACTTCGGCAGTTCCAATTCCAATCTGGTTTGTTCTCCTAAGTTTTGTAAGTGTCTTTGCTGTTACACGTTTATTAAAATCAAAATATTTGAGTTAGAATAAATGAATTAATTGGATATAATATTACAGATAATAAACTCTTGGAAAAATATTGTCTGATCTTCAAAGAAGAATATCCTAAATTTGTTACAAGGCGATAGAAATTCTTCTAAAGATGCTTCCAGAGTAACTATCCTAGATAACATTAGTAGAGTTGTTAAAACCATTTTATAGTATCACAACTTAGGTTAATTGGGTGAAAAATATGGGCCAAAGGAAAATAGACCGCAATTATTGGTATCATTTTGCGGAACGCTTAGCAGAAAAAATGGATTTTAAAGAAGGCACTAATATTCTTGATGTGGGTACTGGAAGTGCTGCTACTTGTTTAATTGCTGCTGCTAAACGAATAGGGGGCAAAGGGAATTTTACTGGAATTGATCTTACTAATGAAAAAATAGCAAAAGCAGCTGAGAGCATTAAAAATGAAGGGATTAATAATGTTGTATTGGAATGTGCAAATATCAAGGATGTCAAGTATCCAGACAACACCTTTGACAATATTGTTTGTGGTTTTATCGGTTTCAGTGACGAATTCGATTTTGATAATCATCAATATTTCAAAACAAATGCAAAGATGGAGCAAATATATCGTATTTTGAAAAAAGGTGGGAAAGCTGGCTTTACTACTTGGCTTTCACAAGGTGACATTAAAGCTGCTGTTGATCTCTTAAAGGAATATTTAACCCACGAAAAATTAATGACCCCTGAGGACCAGAAAAAAATCTCTGTGAGCTACAGTAAAGAATCAGTTGCAGGTTTTATACAAATAATGGCTGATTCTGGTTTTCAAAGTGTAGATATACATTCAGAAGATTTCACCATTGTTTACAAAACTCTTGATGAGTGGTGGGATATTATGAAATGGGCAGCATGGGTGTTTCGTTATACGATAGGAGAAAAATCCGGTCGATCAGAATCTCTAATGGCTGATTTTAAGGAGAAGATGCTTCCAAAAGGTCTTGAAAAATACAAATGTGATGATGGATATTGCTTCACAAAATCAGTAATTTTTGCTTTCGGAGAAAAATGACCGATAAAAAATAATAAAATAAAAAAAGAAAATAGAAGAGATCCTTAGACCTCTTTATCAAAAATAAGCACTTTAAATCCAACTTCGAATCCGTATCCTTTGAAGAATTCAAATTGACTCTTCATAGTAGGACCGCCAACAAATAATTGGAATTTTTCAGAACCTTTCTCTTTTGCAATTTCTGTAACTTTTGCTAAATAAGAATCAAAATTCTTTTCTGGATCTGGTGATAATGGTCTGAAGGTTGCTATCTTTGGATCTTCTGGGATGTATAGTAGACCTCTTGAAATTATTTTGTCGTCTTCTTTTAGAACTGGTTGTGCATACCATCCTTCAGGTGGTTTGACAATTCCTTCAAAATTAGTTAGAGCTGCTTCCTCTGTCATCTTGAAAGTTTCAGTGAAAATCTTGATAATTTGTTCTTTATCCTTTACTGGATCAAAATCAACAAACTTTGCTTCCGTTTCTTTTGCTGTTACTTTTTCGATAGGTAGTTCGATGCTCATGTAATAGACTCTGTTCTTCTTGTAACCATTTTTTTCTGCTTGTTCAATAGTTCCAAGCCATCCTTTTCCTACTCGTGCTTCTATAACTTTAGCACCTTTTGCTTTCAAAGTTTTCATACATTTCTTGTAGAGTACTTCGGAAACTTCCTCATGACCTTTCTTTACAATAGGGAAGTCATGTTGAGCTTTGACTGTCTTATCGTCTTCCTCTTCTGGAAGAATTTTTGAAACGATAAATCCTACCATTTCATCACCTTTGAAGGCATAGAGCCTTGTTTCAGGATCAAAATCTTCAGCAGAATAGTATGCCTTCAATCCGTCAGCTGGTGTTTGACCAAAACCTATCCATTCTGTTGTTTCTTCAACACCAATTTTTGCTTGTGCTTCTTCGAAGCCTTCCTCGTATATTTTTATTTCATAGTCGGACATACATTGGTAATCATTAAAGGTAATTTAAAACTTTCTCACAACTCTGAGAAATAACTTACAGAAAAATGAGAATGTCATCTATGAAACCATAGAAAATTAGAAAAAAAGAGAAAATAAGAAAACCCTAATTAGGTTTTGCTTTTTTCTTTCGTCTTTCTTGTCTTGCTGCATTTCGTTCTTCTTTTGCTTTCTCGTAGCCTTCGGTATCAATGATATATCGTTTGCCACTAAGTAACCCTACGAACCAGCTAAGGAATGCAAGTAGTGCGAGTCCATTTACAAAGCCTATTAGCACAAGTCCAATTGGGTAAATAAGCTGATGATGAACATCTATCGTAGTAGAAAATTCTGAATACATTACTAGTATGAAAACACTAGCAATAATCCATAATGTGATTACCGTGCCGTAAATTACAACCCTATAGAAAAATCGTTTTGCAAAGAATTTTAATTTATTTGGACCAAAAGCTAGCTTTGCAATGAAGTTTTGAAAAGCAATATAACCTTTCTTTATCCATTTCCAAATTGTTTTTGGGAATGTGAAAATTGCTTTCATAACTTGCTTGAATTTCATCATGAATTTTCCAGTGAATTCAACTTCACTAAGGATAACTGCAATGATGATTATGGCTACACCAATAGAAATCAGTATCACTAATGGTACCCAAAACTTTACCCCGCCAAAAATTAAATCGCCGACATTTACTAGTATGCTATAAATTCCTAAACCTATCCATCTCATAGCAGCCCAAATACCATCAACAAATATCCATTTCAAAACTTGTAGAATAGCATCCCCAAATTTTACCCAAGAAAAGTTAACAAATATGTCGTTGAACCATGCCCATACTGGATCCATAAAATCGAATGATATGAAAATTGCCACTATTCCACCTAATGTTCCTGCAACAAAATAGAACATTGGTAATGATCGTAAAAAGCCTTTTTCATCCAGATATCCATCTGGTATTTCGTCACCATCTTCTTCTGCCAACAAATCTCTGTCCAATTCTTCTTTATCGTTTACCAGTAAGAACTTGAACGTATCTCTTGTTTTCCACCAAGCATAGACATATGGAAAGAAGATAATTTTGAACAAATATACAAAGAACATACCAAATCCTCTTAGTATGCTTAAGGGATGCCCTTTTCCTCTTTCTTCTCGTTTCTTTTCTCGTTCTTTCCGATTTAGAGCACGTTCATTCCATCGAAGTTGTCTTTTTTGAGAATTAGATAATTCGGCAGAATCGTTTTCATCTGTTTCTTTTTTTCCTGCTTCAGTCAAGATAATTTTACTCCTCAACTCGTTAAAAATAAATCTCCAGTAGCTTTTTTGTTATTTTTAGCTAATTTTACATTATTTTGTTTCTTCAAAAAGGTTTTCTGTTCAAAAAATTCTCTTTGAACAATACTTATAATTATCGTCGACATTCCTAGTCTGGGATTCCAAGTGATTTATTTTGAGTGAAGAACAAGATAACAACAACACTTCTGCGCTGACTACAAGAGAAGATGATTCTGCAACAAAGAAAGAAATTGTCAGAACAGGCGTTCTTGTCAGTGCTACGGGAATCGGGATGTTTATGAGTGCCCTAGATGAATCGATAATTAATGTTAGTATTGTCTCTATGGCTGAATACTTTGATACTGATCAAACTCATGTTCAATGGATTGTTTTGGTGTATTTGTTAGTAATTGTAGGTTTATCCGCTTTAGCTGGTTATCTAGGAGATCGTTACAGCACCAAATTAATTTTTCAAATTGGAATGGTAATCTTTTCAATTGGTTCTTTATTATGTGCAGTATCCATTTCCCTGCCTATGCTTATTGTTGCTCGAATTGTTCAAGGTGTTGGTGCTGCAGGAATTTTAGCAAATGGAAATGCTTTGGTTACTCGATTTACTAGTGATGAGCAAAGGGGTCTAGCTATAGGCCTTACTGCCCTTATTGCTGCATTAGGAGTTGTTGTTGGACCTGTTATTGGTGCTGTTTTAGCCCAATATGCAAGTTGGCATTATATTTTCTGGCTTAACGTTCCTATTGGTGTGATTGGAATTATCTATTTACAATTCGCATTACCTGCTACTCCATCTGTTAATGGAGTAAATCATAAAGGAGACCCTCTTGGTTCAGTTATCTTTGCATTGTTTATGATTATCTTTATTCTAAGTATTACTCTATTTGTTGAGCCCTTACTGGATCGTCCGATGATGTGGTCAATCATTGCTTTTATTGTTAGTATGTTATTATTAACGGCCTTTATTCTTTGGGAGAAGCGTGCGAAGAATCCATTTATTGATTTAGCACTATTCAAGAATAAGAAATTTGTAATTGGTGTATCTTGTGCTTTAATCACTTACATCTCTCTTAATTCGATTGCTTTTCAATTACCATTCTTTATGCAAAAAATGCTTGATTATGAGTACATAAAAATTGGTGCTGTTATCATTGGTGTACCTATTGGGTTAGCAATTACCGCTCCACTCTCTGGTAAACTCTCTAACAAATTTGATGCAAGATTATTGTCTTCGTTTGGATTAATTGTAATTAGTATAAGTTTACTTTGTTTGGCTATTTTCCTATCATTAGATATTCCTTTGATAGCATTTATTGCAATCTCAACAGTTATCGGGTTAGCAATTGGAGTCTTTACATCACCGAATAGTAACTCAGTTATGTCTTCAGTTACAAAAGAGAAATTAGGTATTGCTAGTAGTCTTTTGAGTTTGTCAAGAAATATTGGCTATAGCATTGGAACAGCTTTATCTACAACCATCTTTTATTCAATCCTTGAACGCATACAGGAAACTAACCCTGGTTCCGTTTTAGAAAGTCCAATAAATTACGTTCCTGCAATGAGGATTTTATTTGGAATTTTAGTTGGATTTGTTGTTATTGGAATTATAATTTCATTTCTTAGAGGTCCGTCGAATAAAGCTCTAACAACTGATTTGTCTAATGGTACTGAACCTGAACAAGAAGTATCCACTTAAATTAACATTTTAAGTTGGATTTTCTCCTTTATTTTTTGAAAATTTTAGTCCAAATTCAAATTTCAATCGATTTGCAGTAGTGCAGACTTGTGTAGATCATACCTTTGTTCACAATAAAGCAACAAAGAATTTTGGTTACGAACCAATTGTTTCAAAAGAAGAAACTTTTGAGTGAACCCTTCAATGGTTTAAAGATAATATGGATAAAATTGTTTAGTCAGAAGAACACTTTTTTCTATAGAGGTGTACTTTTGCCCTTTAAATCTGAAATTCCAGTATCTGAGAAAATAGTCCATGATATTATTGCACATAATTTTCCAAATGAGACTATTAACTCAATATTAGAGATAAAACGTTCTTTCATCAATCCTGTTTTTGATATCGCACTATCAGATGGTCAAAATTACATTTTACGAATTAATAATCCTCATTGGCCTGATAAACAAAAAAGAGAAGTGAAAGCATTAAAACTAGCTCAAGAGAAAACTTCTGTTCCTATTCCTAAGACTGTCCTCTTTGATTCAAACCAGAAACTAATTCCTTATGATTATATGATTCAAGAAAAAGCTCCTGGGATGGAACTAAATACGGCGATTACCTCCGGACAATTAATAGAGAATCAATTGGAGAAGATAATTGAGCAATTAGCTTCCTACCTTGGAGAGCTTCATTCTATAAAATTTGATTTCTTTGGAGATTTCAGTCAAAAGGAATCTAATTCAATTAAACAAGAAGTTACAGAGCGTGATCGGTTATGGGGTTCAAAATATGCTGATTGGCAATCCTGTTTCAAAGCATTTTGTTTTGATAATTTAAATTGGGTCGATACTAGTAGTTTTCCTAACATGAGAAAACCGCTAATTAAAAAAATAGATGAATTTTCAAAAAGCATTCCTCAACCAGAAACTGCTTGTTTTGTTCATTCAGATATTCAACCAACAAATATCCTTGTACATGAAGGGAAAATTAGTGCCATTCTTGATTTTGAGTGGTCATATGCTGGTTCTTCTAGTTTTGATTATGATTTAACTTTAGCAGGATTGTACTTTGGTAATTTTCCTTCATTAGATGAAAGCAACGTTCTTTCAAATTATAAAACGCTCACAAAAGATCGAATTGAAAGACTATTCAATAAAGGATACAAAAAATCATACAAAGGAAAAATATATTCTGAACCAGAAGGATTACGTGATTTTATTTGGTTGCTTTATATGATTGGTTCTTGGTCATGGTCTGTGAAATCCTCTACAAAGGAAGAAATAAAAGAATTTGAAAAAGACATTCATACTCTTTATTCTCGATTTGCATGACTAATTTTATATTGATGTTTATAATAGGGTTATATTGGTGGGTTATAATTTCCCCTCATAATTAGGTGATTATGTTATGAAAAACGTAAAAAGGAATTCACTTACAATTATTTTACTATTTATCATGTTACCTATTCTCGGGAATCTTGACTTCTGGAATTTACCTCTTTCAGCAACATCTCCGAAAGAACGTCTATTTATTATAAATCCTGATGCAGAAGGAGAATTGGATATTTATACTCATGAAAGTTTTCTCGCTTGGGGTCCAAGTGCTGACTATGAAGCTGTTATGGATCAAGCATTTCATTCCTTTGGTTTAGAGCATAATGTAACAGTTAATCTTCATGTATTTAGTGGAATGGTTGAAGCATTGAACATTCTCATTCAAAACAAGGATGATCAACTGGCAGATATTGTTATAGGATTAGATTCCACCATGGTTTCTAGAGCTAAGAGTGAAAATATCTTATTACCATATACTGAAGTTAACCTTGAAAATATTTCAACTGATTTGGTTAATGCTCTGGATGCTGAGAAGTATTTGATTCCAATTGATTATGGATTATTAGCATTCGTCTATGATTCTGCATTCATCAATAGTACACAATATTCAGAGCTTGATGCTTTAACATTTGATAATTTACTAAGTACGTTCGGTGAAGATCTTGCAGTTCAAAATCCAACACTTAGTGCTACTGGTTTGAACTTCTTACTTTATCAAATTATTTTTTACGAAGAAATTTTGGGTTTAGACTGGCAAGATTGGTGGAAAGACGCTAAAGATTTAGTAGCCATAGATGATAGTTGGTCTGATTCTTGGGACCGAGTTTTTGGCACAAAACAAAAACATATCATGGTTTCCTACGGGACAGATCCTGGTTACAATGCCTTTTTTGGTTATGGAAATGATAGTAATGCTCGAATAATCGATTATGAATCTGATTTATACGGATGGATGCAAATTGAGGGTATTGGTATTGTTAATGGTGCAACAAATCTGACCTTAGCAAAAGCATTCATTGATCATGCTATAAGTAATGATTTTCAAGAGCTAATTGCTACCAATAATTGGATGTTTCCAGCAAGTTCTTCCATAGATTTACCACCTTGTTATGATTATGCTATTACTACAGAAAACGTAACCATTCTCAATACCTTGGTAACACCAAGCTATATTGGTGAAAATTATCAAGCTTGGTTAGTTGATTGGCAGAACATTATTTATGTCAAAAAATATTGGTGGATTTGGATAATTATTTCCTCAGTAATCATCATCGGTATTACTGTTGCTGTAGTCATCTATATTCGTAAAACTAAATTAACAATTGAAGAATAAATAACCAATCATTTTTGTTTGGTTATTATTCATTTATTTTTTGCTTGTTTAGCTGCTTTGTTTATTTTATTTCGTAGTATTGGTCTTAGTATTGCATATCGTGTTTTCAATCGTAAGTATCTCATTTTGTGGAATGGTTTAACGCAATACAAACACGAATCCATTATACTCTCGAGATCTAATCCTTTAGGTTTAATTTCTTGATTAATTACCCCTGTAAAATTATTGTCTTTAAGTAACTGTAAAAATGCATTGTAATCCATTACTCCATGACCCAATGGCAAATGGTCATCTTTCATTCCCGATGAATCTTGCAAATGCACATAAACAATTTCCTTCAGTAGCTTTTCAGGAATATCCAACCATTTTTCTTGATAAGTCAATAATCTATGAGCGGCATCTATTGTATGTCCTGCGAGCTGTTTCCCAAGTATTTTCTTTGCTTTGAAATAAAAATCCATGAATACCTCATCTTTTTGCCCTATTATATTTTCAAGCACAATTGGTGTTTCTACTTGTTGTAATCTTTCCATCATTTTTTCAAAGGTTGAATCTTCGTTTTCCGGTGGGTGGGAAAGTGTGTAAAGCATATTCAAGTCGTCTTTATTCTTGTTGATGAACGAAATTACCTTCTCCATTTTCTCTGAATTTTTCTTAGATGTTGTTCCTGGGTCGTAATCTTCCACACCATATATTGGCATATGAAAAGTAGTAGTCATTTTTCCCCCAAGATTTTCAATAAATCCTTTTGCTTCTGGTATAATTCTAACATTAATTTCAACATGATCAAGAGAAATTGCTTTAGCGAACCCCAATAAATCCCCTGGAGAAATCCCTTGATAAGGTTCAATGGTTATTCCAATCTTCATAAACATAGGAACTAAAATAAAAATAAAAGGGTTTTCCAACCAAAGTGATTGGAAAATCTTGTTAGTTATTAGATATTGAGTTTGATGTATTTAGCAAGCTCTTTTCTAATTTCTTCACATCGCTCATCTTGTGAAGCTAATTGTTCACCAACAAATCGCAAAACGGTTCCTGTTCTATCTTCTGGTAAATTACCTTTAAGCTGTTTTGCTACCTTAACATAGATGTTATGACTTCTGCTAGAATACTCTTCGATTAGTTTTTGGGCATCTGCTTGATCTTTTGCTGACAAATCCAATTTGAATCCATTATCAATAATAGATATTAATGGGTCTCTGTCTATGCCTTCTTCTTTTTGTATTTCATCAATAGTTGAAGCTAACACAAATGCCGGAGCTGTTCTCTCATAATACGTTATAGAGGTTCGAGTTTTCTTTTCTTCCCTGGCTACTCGAACGAATCCGTTTTCTACTAAAAGATCCAAATGATGATAACATTTTGGTGCCGTTACGCCTAGTTTTCTGGCAATTTCTGGAACAGTCATTTCTTTTCTAATTGTTCCATCATCATTTTCTAAACCTTCTCTCATTGTGCGCAAAATTTTTCTTCTCATGGGGTCCACGAGAATTTTGATTTTCTCTGGATTAGATACAACTTTTACCGTGTTTGCATTGCCCTCTCTTGCGATTCTTTCTTCCTCGGATATTTTTTTTGGGCTATTAGTCATTTTTAGATCTTACCTTTCTTGTTGTATAAATAGTGAGTTGTTTGATTAGTCGTTTATTAGACTCTTTTTTGAGTATAAATATCTTACTTGCATAATTAAATCCTATTGTTCTGTCTAAAATGATTTAACGTTAAACTAAATTTAAACGTTTTTTCGACTTCTGGTGAAATTCAGCTTTTTTTGCTGTTTTTTCATAAAAAAAATGATAACAAAGGAAAAGGTTGCCAACTTATTTTCTCAAATAATTAACCATTTCCTCGACTTTCTCTGTTGGAATATTTACTGGGATTACGCAGCCTGGTGAGATTATTACTCTCTTTCCATTTACTGAATCAATTTCTTGTTGTAATTTTGCTGTGATGTCATCAATAGGTGCTTTTAGCAAGTATTCTTTTTCTTCTATACCACCCATGAGTATTCCATCAAATTTTTCATAAGCATCTGCTATCGTTGGTGCTGTTAGTTGATCGTGCCAATTTAATGCTTGAACAGGATAATTATTTGCAATTAGATCAAACATTATGTTTTCGCCGTGAATATGCATAATGCTGAATTCAGCTTTGTTTTTGATAGCATCAAATAATTCCAAATCGAAATTCATACTGAATTCTTTGTATTGATTTTCTGTTAAGACATCATATGTTGCTTCTTGTGTAGCAATGAATATGCCAGCTGCACCATTTTCTACTGCTGTTTTGACAAATTCCTTTGTTACTTTCGTGATTGTTTTTAATCCTTCTTTGAGAGCTTTCGGATCTTCTTTCATTGTTTGTAATACTAAATCTCGAGATTCTACTAATTTACTTGCAACCATCATTGGATTAAATACTGTTTCAACGAATGGTGTTCCATCAGTAATTCCCTTATTGATTAATTTTAGAGCTTTTAATTGCTCACCATACATTCCCTCATTGACATCTAGTACTTCTAAGGAATTCCAATCATCCATTGTTTTTACCCTATAACTTGTACAAAAAGATGATCCAGAAACGCGTGCATCATCAAAGGCTATTTCACATCCCCAGTCAATCACACAATACCTTCCATTTGGACTAACTTTCATAACAATAGAATCGAATTTCTTGTGATATTCTAGTTGTTTCTCTGCTAATCTGTCAGCGTATAAATCATCTACCGGGAAATGTCGCCATACAGCATAAGGTGGCTTATCAAACACTTCACCATTTTCTATTGCTTTTAATTTCTCTATTTTTAACAAATTTATTCACCAAATCTATTCCACAGTTAGCTGTGTTTGATCCATCCTTCCCTTTTCTGGCTTTATGTAATAGATACCTTTCTTCAAACCAGCAAGTTGTATAACAGTATCAAATTTTTTCAGTACTTGAGCAGACATCATGTTTGCTTTCATATGACCAATCACTGCAAAGATAATTTTATCATCTTTTACTTTGGCATATGTTTCTTTCAGTTTCCATCCTGCACTAGTGAAGTGACCCATTGCTTGTATTTTTAATACTTCACCTTCTTTAATGATCTTAGGTGCGTTGAATTTTTCAATGGGCATCACTTTTACAACCATACCATCTTTATTCGGTTTCAAAATTTCCTTTTTCGGTTTTTGAACAGGTCGTTTTGGTTTTTCTTTTTTCTTTTTGGAAAATAGTCGTCTAAAAAATGACATTTTTAATTCAGTCCTTCTTACATTTCTTACTATTACATTTTTCTAATTTCATTTAAGGTTTCTCTCAAAGAAAATAATAATTTATTTCTCATTAGAAGATAATAACCTCCGCAACATTTTAATTTAATACTAAATCCACAGTTTATTGTTAGATTCATTCAGAAGGTAATTTAGGAATGCCAGTTATTGATTTACCACTACAAAAAATCAACAAACTCTTAGGAAAAGAGTTGACCCTTAAAGAATTAGAAGAATACTGTCTCCAGCTAGGTGCTGATATAGACGATGAACGAGAAGATGGGGTAAAAGTCGAGTACAACCCTAATCGTCCTGATTTCTGTAGTATTCCAGGGTTTGCCCGTGCAGTTAAAGGCATAATGGATTTAGAAGTTGGATTGCCAAAGTATGCACTCAAAGATAGTGGCATGGTTGTTAAAGTTGAGAAATCAGTTGCTAAAGTACGACCATTTATTCAATGTGCTGTCGTTCGAGGTCTAAAATTAGACGAAGAAAGCATTGCTGATTTAATGAATACTCAAGAAACTCTTCATTGGGTTGTTGGAAGAGATAGACGAAAAGTAAGTATTGGTATTCATGATCTTCGAGATATTGAACAACCTTTCAAATATTTTGGTGTAAAAGCAGATACCCACGCTTTTGTTCCTCTCGCTGAGGAAAAAGAAATGACTCCAAAAGATATCTGTCTAAATCATCCTAAAGGTATGAAATATGCTCATCTTGTTAATCCAAATGGTATTGTTCCATTTCTTGTAGACAAGAATGATGGCGTATTATCATTTCCACCTATCATAAATGGTGTTCTTACACTAGTTACTGAAAAAACCAAAGATATCTTCATTGATGCTACAGGTACTGATCTTAAAGCAGTAAAACATGCTTTAGAAATATTAACAAGCTCTTTTGCAGAAGAAGGCTATCAAGTTGAAACGGTAACTGTTGAATATGAAGAAGGTAACACAATCGTTACTCCAACTTTTGCTAGTGAGCAATGGGTTTTAAGACCAAAATATGTTAAAGAAGTTCTTGGATTAGATCTTACTCGAGAGGAATTAGTCAAGCACTTGAAACGATCACGATTCGGATTATCAAAAACCTCAACTAAGGATAAACAAAAAGTATTGGTAGAAGTTCCCTCCTACCGGGTTGATATTTTACATGAGGTTGATCTAATTGAAGATATTGCTATATCTTATGGTTATCATTTATTTGAACCACTTCTTGATACTATTACACAAGTAGCAGAACAACATCCTGTTTTCAAATTACAAGAAAAATGCCGAGAAATCCTTCCGGGATTAGGCTTCATAGAAGTCGTTAGTTGGACACTTGTTTCAAAAGAAACACAATATAATAAAATGCGAACTACCGGGAATCCCGTTGAACTACTTAATCCAGTCAGTAAAGAATTCAATATCTTTAGAGATAGCTTGATACCAAGTTTGATTACCATTTTACAGAAAAACAAACCTTACTCCTTACCTCAGAAAATCTTCGATGTAGGTGACATCTCTAGAATAGATGAAAATGAAGAAACAAGAACTACTCGAGAGATATTTCTAAGTGGTGTTATTATTCATTCAAAGGTTGATTTTGTTGAAATCAAATCAAATGTTGAAGCTGTTCTAAAAGCATTTGGTGTTTTAAAATATAAATTGGTGTCTGCTGATCATCCAAGCTTCTTTGATGGTCGTTGTGCTAAAATTATGGTAAAAGGTAAGAAGATAGGAATTTTCGGTGAAATTCATCCAGAAGTTTTGAATAATTTCGAGCTAGAAAATCCTGTTGGTGCTTTTGAAATTGAAGTAGAAAAACTCCTGTAATAGTCTAAATGACTAAAGGAGTATTTCTTAATCGATCAATATTAGAACTGTATACTTCTCTTATATCATCTAAGTCAAGTTTTAGCATGACTAAGCGGTCTAACCCTTGTCCCCATGCTAATACTTTTTCTTTTACACCGAATGGCATTGTTACTTCTGGTCTGAATATTCCAGAGCCACCCATTTCAAACCATTGTTTGAATTTGTCTACATAAATTAAAGTAGACATAGACGGTTCGGTATATGGATAGAATGATGGAATTAACCTTATCTTTTTGAAACCCATTTTTCCATAAAAGGTCTTCAAATTACCCATTAAGTGTCGAAGATTCAAATCCTTGTCTACGATGATACCTTCGAATTGCATAAATTCTGCTAAATGCTTGAAATCTATTGCTTCGTTTCTGTAAACTTTATCTATTGAAAAGACCTTTTCAGGTGGTGTCCATTCTTTGAAAGCTTTGGCTAAATGCCTACAAGTTGTTGCGGTAGTATGTGTTCGTAAGCATAATTTTTCTGCTTCGCTCATTTTCCATTTGTAACCCCAACCTGTGCTTTTTGTTTTCCAGCCATTTTCATGAGTCTTTCTTACATTATTGACAATTTCCTTAGCAGGCAATTTTGCTTTTGATGGTTTAGCAATCTTGAACGTATCTGCTAATTCCCTTGCAGGATGGTCTTGAGGTTGGAACAGAGCATCAAAATTCCAGAATTCAGATTCAATAACAGGACCTCTGATTTCTTTGAAACCCATTTCTATGAAAATATCTCTCATTTCTTTAATTACTTCAATTACAGGATGTTTTCGACCAATATAGGTTTGGGGAACATTTTCTTCTGGGTCATATCTTTTGAAATCTTTTGATTTCCAACTACCGGTAATAATCATTTTTGGTGTAAGGATTGTCTCTAATTTTTCCTGAATTTGTAATCCATTACTAACGAGAGTTTTACCTTCGGGGGTAAGTTTAGCGATTCTTGATCTTACATCTTGGATATCAATAATTTTTCGTTTTCTAAGATTAGCAAGACTTTCCTTTATTTTAGGTTCAGATGCTTTACTAGCAATTTCATTATTCTTAACTAAGAGTAATACTTCTTGATCAATATCCTTTGACATTGTCTTTGTTTTAACGAAAGTTTTCTTTCCTTCCTTTGTGAATTCAACCCAATTTTTTCTTCGTAACCAACCAATTGCGATATTGATGAGTTGTTCATTTATGCCTGAATTTTTCTTAAAATCATCTAGAAGAATTCTTTCTTTTTCATTCTTTAGTGCATCAAAAACAAGTTTTTCTGGAAGACCTGATTTTATGTATCCTTTTCCTTCTTTGGTTAAAGAGATAATTTGGGTAGTTTTTTCGATACTATCAATAAATCCTGCTTCCGATAATTCTAGAATGGTTTTGGCCACCCTTACTTGATCTATTTTTGTTATCTCAACAATTTCTTTATGCTCTATCTCTTTGTGTTCATTGATGAGTTCCAATATCTTTGCTTGATCTTTTGATACTTTTTTGGTTGGCGGCATTTATTATTCCTCAACAACAATATTTTCTTTTATCTTCGTGTTATTGCTGTTGTTCGTTGAGATTTTCTTCTTTTATAAGTTTTCTTAATTTCTTCTACTACACACCTTATCTTTCCATATAATTAACAATTGGCCATTTGTAATATTTCATTTTTATTTTCGATTTTTTCATCTTTCTTTTGCTTTTCCTACTAGTCATAACATCTAACCTCCATTACCTTTACCGATTAACCTGTTACTTATCTATGTGAATAAATGCTTTATAACATTCTCGTCACTCTGAGAATTAATTATTAATATGCTGAGAAAACAGTTCTTTTTCATCTATTTTCAGAGAATGTCTATATCTACATATTGTTAGGCTTTTTTAGTCACTAAACAAACATTTTATTAAAAGAAGGTTCAAATCTCAATTGTAGATAAAATTCTACATTAGTAAACAGGTGATTGTCATGGTAGTAATTACAATTTCGGGTCCACACGGCGCAGGAAAAAGTACCTATGCAAAAGCTATTGCTGATGCATTAAATTTAAAGTATGTTTCCTCTGGACAAACTTTTAGAAAATTAGCAAAAGAAGCTGGTTGTGACTTAGAGAATTTTTCTAAAAAATGTGAGAAGGATAAAGAAATCGATAAGAAAATTGATCAATTGACTATTGAAGAAGCAAAGACTGGTAACGTCGTTTTAGAAGGTCAATTAGCTGCATGGATGGCTCAACAGTTCTCCGATTTTAATATCTATATTACTGCTTCACTTGACACTCGAGTGAAACGTATTGCAGAGCGCGATGGCACTGATTACAAGAAAGCTAAAAAAGAAACTGTAAACAGAACCAATAGTGAAATCAAACGTTTCCAGAAAATGTATGAGTTAAATGTTCAACAAAAAAATATTTACGATCTTATTTTGAATACTGATAGATTACCTATCGAAAAATGTACTGAAATACTAATCGCTGCTTGTAGACAATTCGATTAGTATTACTCTTTTCATTTAGAAGGCAAAAGTTAAAAACCCAATTCAGTTGCTTTTGCTTAACACTATCACATATGATGTGCAATAAGGCTTCCTCGCTAGGTGACGCGGGGACCAGATTTAACACAAATCTGTGAAGGAGTTAGGAAATAAAAATGATAGATATAGGTCGAATAGTTGTAAAAACTGCCGGTCGAGAAGCATTAAGAAAAGCAGTTGTTGTAGACATAATCGATAAGAATTATGTTTTAATTACAGGACCTCCTAGCCTCAATGGCATCAAGAGAAGACGCGTTAATGTAGTTCATCTTGAACCAACAGGTAAAAAATTGGAGATCGTTCGTAAGGCTACTGATGCAGAAGTACTTACTGCTGTAAAAGCTGCAAATCTCGATAGTTTCATAAAAGAAAATCTTAAACTAGAAGTTTAATCTTTTTTTTTCGATCACAGTAACCGGAAAAAAAAATATTTTATGAAATAATCTCTTTTCTTTGCGTCTGCATTAGGAAAGATTTTATTTTTTCTTTTATAATAATGATTATAATAATTAACTCCCCTTGAATAGTTAGGTGCTCTTTCATGTCTTCCCCTAAAAACCTCCTCCCATCTGAACGAAAACGAAAACTTCTTGTTAAAACTGATGATTTTGAAATTACTGATCATGGAGAAAAACCGTATGAAAGAGAGGTTCATGATTTAATTCGTTTAGGAGTTATTAACGTAGACAAGCATCCAAATCCTACCAGTCAAGAAATGGTCGCTTATGTTAAACGTATTTTTAATTTAGCAAAAGCAGGTCATTCAGGTACATTAGATCCTTCTGTTAGTGGTATTTTACCTATTGCTTTAGAAGATGCTACTAAAATTACTGAAGCATTACTAACAGCCGGTAAAGAATATATTTGTATCATGCACCTTCATGATAAAGTTGATGAGTATAACATCCAAACTGCTCTTAAAGAATTCACTACTGAGATTTATCAAAAACCTCCTGTGAAATCTTCAGTAAAACGTGTTTTACGATCAAGAAAAATATACTATACAGAATTTCTAGAAGTCATTGATCAAGATGTTTTATTCACCGTTGGATGTGAAAAAGGAACATATATCAGAAAACTTTGCCACGATTTAGGATTAGTTTTAGGAACTGGAGGTCACATGAAAGAACTTCGTCGAACAAAAACTGGCCCGTTCAAAGAGGATGACTCCTTATCATCCTTGACAAGAATTTTTGATGCTTATGAAACTTACAAAGAATCAAAAGATGAAACTGACCTTCGCAAAGTTATTCTACCAATGGAATATGGTTTGTCGCATTTACCTAAGATAGTTATTCGGGATAATGCTATTGGTGCCATTTGTCATGGCGCAAATCTAGCTGTTCCTGGAATTGTAAAATTAGATGACATCGTCGAAAAGAATGAGTTGGTTTTACTCGAGAGTTTGAAAGGTGAGGCAATTGCTATGGCTCAAGCAAAAATGGGCTCAAAAGATATTTTAACAGCAAATCATGGTATTGCTGCCAAAACAACTCGAGTGTTTATGGACCGAGCTGTTTATCCTAAAATTTGGAAGGAATCGACGAAAAAATGAGTGGACATTATTACTCAGAAAAACCTTCTTCATCAGGAAAACGAACTATCATAAAAACTCGTCAATTAGGGAATCTTCTTACTTTTAAGAGTCAGTCTGGTGTTTTTAGCTGGTCCGAAATTGACAAAGGAAGTGAAATCCTACTAAATCATTTATTGGTTCCAAATAAAAAACCTAGACGTATATTGGATTTAGGTTGTGGATATGGGTTTTTAGGAGTTTCATTGGCTAAAGCTTATTCTATGTACAAAATCACTTTAGTTGATATTAATGAATTAGCGATTAAATTAACGAAGGAAAATTGTAGAACAAACAACGTGGAGCAAAACACTCAAGTGAAAAAGAGTTTTCTCTATGATCGTTTTAAAGAAGAAAAATTCGATTTAATAGTTACAAATCCTCCTCTTATGGCTGGGAAAAAAGTACTAGCTAGTCTAATAGGAGAATCAGTAAATTTTCTAACACAAACGGGTTCCATTCAATTAGTAGTCCCTAAAAAGAAAGGCTTACTTTCACTCCAAAAAATGTTGGAAGAAACCTATGAGGACGTCTCTGTTCTCGGTAGAAAATCCGGATATTGGGTTTTAATGGGAAAAAACAAATAATCATCCTAAGCGGAAAACCTAAAAAAGAGTTGTTCGCACAAAAGATAATAACAAATGCTCAGGTGGCCTAGCCTGGTAGGGCGGCAGCCTGGAATTATTGACTTCCAGGTAAGTAAGTCCGTATCAGTCAGCTGCTGTGTGCAAGCACGCGCGAGTTCGAATCTCGTCCTGAGCACCACTTTCTCTTTCTGTAATACTTTCAGTTATCTCATAGGAATTTACCTTAAAGTAAATTAGGTCTTTTTATACAAAACTACGGAATAAATAGTAACAGACCTTGAGATGATGAATATGGCTGTTCAAGATGCAGAAAAAAATAACAAATCCACTGGATTCAGAAATAATGGTAAAAAGATATGTGATATCACACACTTCTATAATAGACAACGCTCTAATAGTTTAGCAATTTATGTTGAAGATCCTTATCTTAAAGATAATAAATGGTTAACAAGTGGCTCTATTAGGATGGTTCTCACTAAATATGCTGAACCTAACCAAGTTAATGCAATAAAACTTACCTTTGCCGAAGCAACTGAACTTATCTTTCGGTTACAAAAAGGATTAGCAGTTGCAATGGAGAAAGAACTGAAGCTTCAAGATTAACGGAGCTTTCTTTCATTCTATTTTTTCCTTTTTTTCATTTTCCTTCTAATTCTAACCCTTTTATTTTAGAAAAAATCAAAGTATTCATATAATTACATGTTCTTTCTAAAGTTATATGATTCTTCTTTCCTAGAAGAATTTGTTCAAGTATTTTTTTGCACTCTTCGCAAAATTATCTCGAAATAAAAAAAATTGGATTGATAAAATTGAAACATTCAAATGGTGCAATTTTGTGGTTATTATTAACTGGTTTAGGCTTGGGATTTGCTTTTTCGCTAATTCTTGCTTATTTCTTGCAAGTTTATGCTCTAATTCCTCTCATTGTCGTTTTCGCAGTAAGTGGATATTTAGCTGCCCGTATTATCGGTAAAGCTGGTGGGGAGTTCTCCAGTAAAGCTAAAACTTATTCGGTTATTCTTGTAGGTTTTATCGTTGGGGTAGCTTTCGATATGATTCGCTTAAGATATGATTGGTTGCTTGATACCTTCAAGTATATTGCATTAGGTGGTCTAGCAATATTATTTGCTATGGTCTATAAACGCAATTTACAGAAATATGAAGAAGCTTATCCTGGTGATGGTCCTCATCTTGGAATATTACGTGTGCCAGTTCTCTATCTGTTTGCTGGAGCTAATTTTGCATTGGTTATATGTACTCTTGCAGAATATTTTCTCCTTACATTCTACTTCTATGTGGAATTACCATTATTAATTGGAGTTTGTGTATTCCTTATGTTTACCGTAAAAGGTGAACATGATTTATTACATAAGGATGGAAGTCATTGGACTCAATTATTCGCAGGGGCAGCATTAGGTATTGCTTTCGAACTTATGTTTTTCAACATAATAATGTCAATCGATCTTCTTGAATTATTGGTAGTTTCTATAATGTTCACGATTACTGCGTTTGTTATCCGAATGAAAAGTGATGTTGAAACAGATTCTGATGGTATAAATCTTGAGCTCGCATCAAAGAAAAAGAAGAAACCAACTTCTAGGATAACGGGTAATTATAGCCTGAGAAAGAAATCTTCTCAAACTACGCGAAAACCAACAAAATCGAAAAAAAGGTGAGATAAGTGTTACAAAAATCTAAAACTTTAAGATTTACTCTTATTGTAGCTATCTTAATCCCGATTTCATTTGTTTCCATAAATGTTCAAGCAGATCATCAGTTGCAAGGTTCATATACAAAGATTGGCTTTACTTGGGTAAATTCTGTTGGTGGAGTAAGCGAACTTGCTGCAATGGGTTATGCAAAAGCTGCTGAAATGGGTTGTCAAATAGAACACCGAGATTATAGTTGGTTGTTATTGGATCAAAGTTACATTCAGGTTTATGAATGGATTCAGGTGTTTATGGCTGAATTTCCAGAAATGGATGTCTCAATGACCATTGCAACTATCATGGGTGGTTTTCTAACCATACCAGGTAATTACTCAATTGAACCTTATTCCGAAATAAATGAAAATGTTACAAGAATCAATGACCCACGTCTCGTGAGTGGTTTGAAGCTCTTCACTGATTTCATGATTAATATTACTGGTCTTCGTATGGATTACCTTAGTTTTGGTAGTGAAATCAATTCGTTCTTTTCGCAATTTTATAATCATACAACAAAATCATTTGACAATACTGTTATGTTAGATGATTATGCTGATTTGTGTGAGCAAATGTATGATTACGTGAAAGCTAATCATAGTGGCATTGATGTTCTAACTATTTATCGTTTACAAACAGAATATGATATTGATTTAGTTAATTCCATGCTTGATTATTTTGATTCGGCATGTGATATCGTCGGATTTTCAACAAGAGTTTTCACAAACAACTATGGTTATCTTGATCAGCTGTCTTACGAAACATTAGAAAATCGCTTTACATCTTTAGCAAGTAATGCTTATCCTAAGAAAATCGCCATTACAAACACATATGTGATTTCAGATAAACGAGCTGGTGGTTCTGAAACCTATCAAGCATTATATGTGAAAAATCTCTTCGGAGTAATGGATGTTCTTGGTGATGACTTAGAATTTGCTTGTTGGTATCGGGTATTTGATTTTCCACCAGGTTACTTAGGTATGCTTGTGAATCCTTATCTAGAAGTACATGCGACTGCAGGTTTACTTAACGCTGCGGGGCAATCAAAATATGCATATCATATTTGGATGGAAGAAATGTCTGTAAGAGGACGAATTCCAACATACTATGCACCTTGGAAAATTGCTATTGGTGCTGTTGGGTTAACAGTTGTTACTGGTTTCCTTGTGTTTGTTTTTGTGATGGAAGGAATTGATTCTTACAAAGACATGATCAATGAAGAAAAGTTACCAAAGGATCCAACTTTTGGAGTTACTGATAAAGATGAGCCAACTCCTAAGAAGAAGAAGAAAAAGAAAAAATCCAAGGTCAAACCAAAAACTCTTGAGAAAAATGATGATGATAAACTAGATTTAGATCTATGAAGAAATTCTCTAAGAGAATTTTCTTCACATTTTCTTTCCTATACTGGAAATTTAGTCACTTTTTTTCGTACTTCCATCTCTGGATAAATATATCCTGCTTTTGGATTCTTAAAATCCTTCCCAAATACATCTTTTGGATCCAAATAAGCTAAAAATTTTGGGAAAACTAATCCATTAAATAATTTCATTCCTTCTTTCGTTGTTTCACAATTAGCATCTAATGAACTATTACTTTCTGCCATTCTCTTTAGTTCCTTTGGACATTTAATCTGATTTAGTAAAAAAACCTAGTTTCAACTATTTTAAATTCGAATGACCAATAGTAACAATCTTTTATTTTTCCTTCTATTAAGAAAACAAATAAAAAAAGTGAGAAGATTACCTTCCGCCTAATCCTGGAAAGTAATATTTCTTGCCTTCAGAGTAGCTTGCATCTACTCGTGCGATTCCTGTTGACCTCATAGACTCTAAAATACGATCACATCGTTCTTGAGTCCAATTAGTTTTAAGCATCAGTTCTTCTAGTGATATCCAGCCTTTTCTTGTTGACAATGCTAGTACTTCTTCTTGATCTGATGATAAGTTAGCAGGAATAAATTCAATTAACTTTACGCCACCTGAAATCTCTTTTACTTCTGGAATTACTTTAGCTTTGACGAGTTTGTCTACTGCTTTTGTTATATCTTCTGCAGCAATTATTTTACCTGGTCTATCTTTATTTGCTAAAATTATTACTTCAGCCAAAGTCATTATTCCGCCAGTATAGGCTTGAACTTCTTTTGCTTTCTCTAAAACTTCAACACCAAGTTTTTCGTAGAAATCTCCGCCACCTATTTTATCCCAGAAGGTAGCACTTTCTTTCCATTCATAAACGCCTACTTCATCAGGTAACCCTAATTCTTGTCGAAGCTCGACAAGCTTTTGATATGAATTCTTATCCTTCTTGAGATCCTTCTTCCATTTCTTCTCGATCGTTTTAAGATGTCCTCTTAATTCTCGAACGTTTAGCAACATTCTCTCGAGTTCATCAATTAGTATTTCAGCTTCTTTTACTTTGGATGCGGATTTCATTGCAATTTTCTTTTCAATTTCTCGTAAACCCATGTTATTCATTCCTCATAGGATTTTAGTTATCTAATAATTATAACATTTCGAAATCACATTGGTGGTAGTCGATAATACTTTGACAACCATTCATGTATCTCTTTTCGTAATCTCTTTACTTCTCTTTCTTCAAGTGGTAAGGCTTTTTTATCGATATATTTGTTATATAGATTTTTCAAATTGATTCTGATTTGATGTGTTAATTTATGTCTTTTTCCGAAAGTTATTTCGCTTTCATAGAGAGCAGCATTTAATTCTTCTAACACAAAATCTGAATCTAAGGAAATTTCAAGGTAACTTAGCAATTCATTCAAGTGCCTGTATAAATTTCTGTACGCCACAGGATTTCCTTGCATTATTAATTACCTCTTTTTCTTACCTTTTCTTCTTAAGAGAAGTTGAGTGTTGAGCTAGTATTTACTAGCTTACTTAACCACTCCTTAATGATCTTCTAAAGCTGTTTAACCATCTTACAGCTTCGAATTCCAATCGTTTAATCAAACCTTCTTCAAGTACTTCATCGGGAGGTTTAACTTCAAGCATTTTCTTCCATTGAATTATCTCTTTTACTTCTTCTGAATCTGCACCAAATCCTGGAAATGCCCGAAGAATGTCTTCCATTTCATCTAAGTTTGGAACAATTAATTCTACACGAGCAATACTGCCTAATCTTAACAAATCAATTAGTTCAATTGATGCTGCGACAAAATCTGCTGTTTTTGCAGGTAAGTTTTTCATTTGACCGAAAGGCATTGCTACTGTTTCCATATCTTCACTTAGTGGAATTGGGGCAACTCCTTCTGCGAATCTTAATTTTTCAGAACCGTAAGGATATTTCTCAATGATTTTCTCAGCATTCAAGAATTTGTCTAAGTCAAATCCCAATCGTTCCAATTGGAATCGTGTTTTAAATGCATCTCGAATCAGTGATCTTATTTGTCTTCTATACATTCCTGGATCAATAATTCCATTAACAAAATTATTACTGAGAATATCAATAGTTGCAATACAAGATGCTAAATCTGCCTCTAAATCTAATTTTGATTTTCTTTTTGACGAATATGACATTTTATTTACCTCTATCTAGTTTTGCTCCAATTTTTTTTGCACGAGATACATTTCTTTACTGTATCTGCGATATAATTTTGTAAAATCAACAGCTGTTATGTCTCCATCCTTGAATTTTTCATCTAATGTTGACAGTAAATCTGCTAATGCTACGCTTTGAGCTCTGAGCAAGAGTTTCTCACTTTGAATTTTATCTTTTGGTAAAAGTATATCAAGATCTCCAATTTGTGTTACTCGTTCATCATTACCTTTAACTGCATCTGCTCGTAACCGTCGTAATTCTTCATCCTTGTCATGTATTCTATCTTGTAAATTAGTAATTTCTTTGTTCAAATCTTCTACTTTTTGTTGTTTTTTTGTTCTAAAAGTATCACGACTCTGCACTTTTGCTTTTGGTTTTGTTGCTGCTTCACCAAATCTTGGTGGAACTTTTTTGAATAAACCTTTGAGTGCATCAATTACTTGATATACATGCATATCAGGTTTCCAATCATGAGTTATTCTAAGTAAGACATTGCCATCTTTTTGTATATTGGGATGGCTTATTCCTTTACCTTTCACTAGTACTCTTGGAGGGTATTGTGGAAACTTTAATGGAATTAAAATCTCAATTGGTACAGGTGTTTTTCCTTGAGGCGTTTTAACTTCAATGGCGCCTTGCCATCTATTTAACTCATTACCAATTGGTTGAAAACCCGGGGCATAATTGTAGATTAATTGCATTTCCCGAGCTAATGCTAAATCATTAATTTTATTTCGCGACAAAGTAATCTAGTTCTCCTATAATATTAGAACTATCAAACAATAATAAAAACCTTTACGATTAATCAATTAGCAACACGCCTACTTTTTGTTTTGAAAAAACACTTTAGAAATGACAATTTTTTTCTTTAAGAATACAAATAGCACAACAAACGGAATTGTTTTAAATGATTTTAACTCAAAGAGAATGTTTAACAGCTAAACAAAAAATAAAAATCTTAATTTAATATAAACTCAAGGACGTAAAAACACATGAGTGAGTTTTCATTCTGGGATCGTGTGAAGCAAAGAATGGGTATATACAAAGCACCCGTTGCAGTAGTAGAATCTGAACCATACGACATCCCTGAGGATACAGACATTATTGTAGCAATTCGTAATTTGAAGAAGCATTTCCTAGTAGCCGGTGGTGGCTTAATTTTCAACAGAACGCCAATTTACTTGAAAGCAGTTGATGGTATTACCTTTAACGTTAGAAAAGGTGAAACAGTAGGAATTGTCGGTGAATCCGGTTGTGGAAAATCCACAGCTGCACGAGCAATTTTGCAACTTCTTGAACCAACTTCAGGACATGTATTCTTTAGAACTGAAACAGAAGAAATGGTCGATTTAACAACAATGGATAAGAAAGAGATTCGAGAAATTAGAAGAGAATTACAAATTGTGTTCCAAGATCCTTCAGCCTCTTTGAATCCAAGAATGACCGCTTTTGATATTATTTCTGAACCTTTAGTTATCCATAAAGTTTCTGAAGGTGATGAACTCAAAATTAGAACAATTGAGTTAATGGAAAAAGTAGGTTTAATGATTCATCACGCTTTTAGATTCCCACACGAATTTTCAGGTGGTCAAAAACAACGTGTAGGAATTGCTAGAGCTTTAGCTTTAAATCCACGTTTCGTTATCCTAGACGAACCTGTCTCAGCACTCGATGTATCAGTTAGAGCTGCAGTATTAATGTTATTAAGAGATTTACAAAGAGAATATAACTTGGCTTATGTTTTCATTGCTCACGACTTATCAGTTATTCGTATGATTTCTGACCAAGTTTGTGTTATGTATCTTGGTAGATTAGTAGAAGTAGGAACCGTAGAAGAAGTCTTTGATGACATGCGTCATCCATACACACGTGCTTTGATTTCTGCTATTCCAATTCCTGACCCTACAGTTAAACCAGAAAGAATTTTCCTTGAAGGAGATCCTCCTTCTCCAGTCGCACCACCCCCTGGTTGTAACTTCCATCCTCGATGTCCTATTGCAACGTCAATTTGCACACAAGAGGAACCACCAAGAATTCAAATCTCAGAAACGCACTTTGTTGAATGTCACCACATTACAAAGTAAGTTTCAAATTATATTTGGGGTTCATCCCCCAACTTTATTCTTTCTTTTTTCAATCTCTAATTCAAAATAATCTGATTTTGTAATTGTTAATAGTAAAATAATTGCTACCAGAAAAGCTATCGCTGCAAAAATAAATGTCCAAGGATATCCTCCAAAACTGGTTAATCCTATATTTGCTTCTTTATTTTCGATTAGTAACCCTTGTACTAATGTTGCAATCGGTTTTGTTATTGTACCAAAAGCATAAAAGATACCTAAGAAACTCGCTTCTTTTCCTTTTGGAACAAAATCCGCTGGTAACGCGATTTGCATTGTGCTTAGTAACAAATTACTTGCTGCACCAAAAATTATAATGTAATAGATTACATTGAAATTAGGCATAAGTGCTAAAGCTAAACAAAATGCCAAGTAAACAACACTCGCAATTATACTAGAATAAACTTTTTTTATTTTTCTCATAAGGAATAACAGTGGAATGAAAAGCAAAACGACATATCCACCCATTAGAATATTACTTGCTAATGAGGCTTCCATATCTGTTACTTCAAAACGCTCAATTAATGAATCAACAACACCTGTTTCGATGAGATGTGAACCAAAGCTCCAACAAAGACTCACAAGTAGAATTATTATCCAAGGTTTTCCTCCAAGTGTTATCATTTGTTTTGGAGTATTAATTATCTCTTTGAAATTCAATCTGGTTTCATGTTCGGGATTTGTTTTTGGTATTAATTTTACAGCAAGTAAAACTGAACCTAAGAAAACAACTCCTATTACTATCCAAATTATCCATGAAAGATTCTGATCTATTAAAAATGAGAAAAATAGTAAGGCAATTATTGCCCCAATGGCGCTGAAAGCAATTATTGCTATCCCTGCATAAGTTCGTTCTTCTTTATTGAAAAGATCCGGTACTAGTGCTATCCAAGGTGCAAATGCACCACCTAAACCCAAATTGGCTATGATAAATATGACAAGTAAAAGAACAAAAGCGGTTGTTGTATTATTTACAAATTCTGTTACTAATGGTATAATTAGGAAAAACAATGAAGCAATAAATCCTCCAAGCAATATTGCCGGGGCTCTTTGGCCGTATCTTGTACGCATACTATCATTTACAATACCACCAAATATTATTCCCATACAAAAACTGCCAATAGCAACTGCTAGAAGTATGGATATTTGTATCGAACTCGTGAAATTTGCTGCTTCGAATATTTCTCGAAAGTGAACATATTCTGCTGTTGTGATGAAATTATATCCAAAACTGAATATACCTATCGCCATGAAATTCTTCATCAATTTTGTTGAAGGAAATCTTCTTTCTTTCTTATCGGAATCTATAGTTTCCATTATCACAACATCTCATATATTGAAAAGCTCTAAACTTACTATCAGCTCTAGTATTTTATCGGTAATTTATTTTATAAATAGCTCAATATTCCCCTTTAGATAAATTATTAATTAGAGTAACTAATTTGCATTCTATATTAGAAACTAATCACAAAATTCGGTGGTAATTATGGCTTTTGAAAATTTAGCACAATGGGAAACTTGGTTAATAATTGTCATTCAAATACTCATAATGATTCTTGTTTTATATTTAAGCATGAGAATAATAACTGGAAAAAGAAAATTCACAGGAGGATATTTTGTAAGACTTCTTCTTGTATCTATACTGCTGGTTGTCGTACTGGTAGCGGTTGCTGGTGCAATTGATCTAGTTATTACTATTGCGGGTATATTTGGTTCAATGTTCTACATTTTGATGACTATAGGATTCATTTTGATAATACGGTATTTATTATGTGTACCTAATGTTGTTCCAGCCCAAACAGATGAGAAATTCTGGCAATGGTCCTTATGGATAACCGTTATTGCAATATTCTTCCTGTTACTGATAGCTTTTGTTGTATATTTCATATCAAATGCATTAGGTCATCCAATACAATTCGTACCAATGTTTTAATACAGTATAGGGATTTTCCCTATCTTCTTTCTTTTTCTTTTATAAAGCTCAACCCCAATGTAAACACCTATAAGTTACCGAAAAATAATAAAAGTTAAAGGGAATAAAACCAAAAAAACATGGTTGGTAATTAACTTTGAGTGAAAACAACGAAACAACAAACATCATTTTAGATTCAACAGTTCTCGTACTTGATTCCGGAGAATTATTATGGTCTCCTAATAGAGGACAAGTAGAGAAATGGGATGAGGATGTATTATTCTCAGGATTGATGGTTGCACTAAATCAAATGTTTGCATCTCTTTACAAAGATCAAATTTATACCATTCAAAGTAAAAATCAACAATCAATCATAGTTATGTATTCTAATCCAAAGAATAATTGGTATTTAATTGCCCGTAGCCGATATACCGAGAAAAGTGCTATTTATGATTTAGTTGCAGAATTAGGTGAAACACTTACTATTGGACTTGGCAATAATCTCTCTCATGAATCTGGTAATTTAGATATGATTGATTATGTTATTGATAATGTTATTAGTTCATTTTCTGGTTAGCTATTGCGATAAATATCCTCGCTGGATTTTTACTCTCCATGTGCATAACTAAACAATTTTATACCTAACTCGAAGTAATAATACTAATTAGTTGACAAATTATTGTTCAATGTTACTCTTACATGTAAGAGTAGTAACTAATTACACGGAGGTCTAGGACTTGTCCGAAGAAAAACCACCAGAAACACCAGAAGTAGAAATGGAAGAACCAGTAGAAGAACCTAAAGTAGACGCTGCAGAACATGAAAAAGTAAAAGCAGAAGTTAACACACTTACAGACAAGGTCAAAGCAAAAGAAGAAGAATTAGCTTCAAAAGAAGAAAAAATCAATCAGTTAGCTGAAGAAAATAAAACAATAACTGACGAATTAACAACTTTGAAAGCTAAAGAAAATGAAAACAAAGAAGCTGTTAAAGATCTTGAACACCGTTTATCACAAAGAGAACTCGAGATTACCCGTTTAGAAGGTTCTGTAGAAGATTTAAGCATTGCAAAGAAGAAAATCGAAGACCTTCAAAAAGAGTACAAGAAACTCGAAGAAGAGATGCGTGCTTTCCAAAAAATTGCTGAAAATGAACCTCGATTTGTTATTCTCAAAGATCTTCAAGAATTTGGTGAAATGCGTTTAAATCAAATTTCCATGAAAGCCGGAGTATCTCCTGCCCAATCTAAAAAATGGTTAGAAGAACTTGAGCGTGCAGGTTTAGTTGAAATTCATGGTGAAGGTAGAGATAGCAATCCTTTGGTGTCAAAGAAGAAATAAATTCAATCTTATTATCCTGTAGTATCTATTTTATTTTGATACTACAATATTCTCTTTCTTTTTAATTTCGTTTTATTCTTTTTATACGAATTTCTATTAATTCAATTGATATTGAACGTTTAAAAAAAGGGACAAAGCAATTATTAATCAGTTTATGCATATTAAATCAAATCTTATTGTATTTGCAAATCAGACCTGATAATATCCTAGGAAAATCATTATCAGGATTAGCTGTGAGGAGGTACCTAAATCCTCATGAAAAGTGTATACACTACAAAACATAGAATAATTGGTATATTTCTACTACTTGTAACGCTACTTTTAGGACAATTTCTAGGTACCTCAATCCATAGTTCTATTGGTCTTAGTCAAAAACTAAATGAAATAACTGATGACGACCTTATTGATAACATAAAATCCGCTACTTTATCTTTAACTGATTTATTCAATGAAGAAGAAGGCATGTTTTTATGGAATGTGCAAGACCCAACTAATCTTTCAAGATATGGTGATCAAAGTGATTTAACCAATACTGAGGAAGGTTTAGTAGGCTTAGATTGTGATCAATGGATTGCAGGTATACAACAAGATATCTCTATGCAATATCTCTTATTGAAAGAGAATGTCTTAACTTCTTTGGAATCTATTGGCGATGATTATGATGAGTATCTGTTTAATAGGGAATGGATTTTCTTAACTGAAAAAATTGTAAGCTGGTTGTATACCAATATAGCTGTAAATGATAAATTAATTGATTTTTTGACGATTTTATCTGATAGTGGTAATGGTTTTGATGAGTTTTGGAACACTTTCATTAGACCAAAAGAACAAGCTTTCTTAGATGAAAATATTGGTTTACTAGCTGATGCCTTAGTTTTAGGATCTAAAATATTAAAAGCTGTTGAATTTATGCCATATTTCTCACCACAAGAAAGAATCACTATACTCTTTAGAGCTGAAATGGTAAGTGATTGGTGGCATGCAATAAATCAGTACGCTTTACATGATCCTGAATTTGCTGTCGCTGGTCTGGATAATTCTAAAATGTCACAAGAATATGCTAATTGGATTTCTTGGAATGATTTCATCCATATGGGTTATAATGATACCTTTACTGTAACAGATATTTATGCAGAAGGTCATGTATCTTTGACCAATTATCTTTACACATCTCCTCAACTGGCTGACATTTACCTTACTTATATCGAGAAAGCTAATGCTAGAGAATCATATCTATGGTTTGAAGATGAAATTTTCAATTATCAAATTAATGATCCTCTTGCTTTAAGTATTTCAAATCAGATAACTCAAGATTATGCTGATCACATAGAATATGTAAATAATAAAATCGTATATGTTTTTGACCCAACACAAGAATTAGGGTGGACATCATTAATAGATAGATTTGAGGGATATTCGTATGTTTGGGAGAAGTACTTTATTGATGAACAGGATTCTTTGACTGATTATAATCACTATCTCTATAATTTACCATATGCAATCACTGGAACAAGATCTTTCCAGGGTGCTGGTGATATTAAAGGTTTAATGGATATTTTCAACGTTTTAACACATGGTTTCAATCTTGATAATAATCAATTCAAGGTTGACTCCGCTTACAAGATTTTATCTACAATTCTAGATGCACAAAGAATTGATGGTGCATTTGTTTTAAGTCCATATTATGGTACTTCACTTGATAATTCGATCATAACAATGCCATTATTGAATGATGCTACATTAGTTTATCCTATTATCTTACCTGATGGTATTAACAGTTTCACAGGCACTATGTCAATGATGGAATATTTATTGTGGGTGTATCCTTATGTTGTTAAATACTCATCTAATTTGTTTACTAAACTCCAAAGTCGATTAACACTAGTCCTTACCTCTCTTGGGGATTTATTCTTAAACAATGTTAATAGAGATGTCTTTGGCTTACCACAACATTCTATTATTGGTACTTTTTCAGAACGAACAATATTTCCATTATATTTTGTTCGACCAATTGATGTATCTATAAACTTCCAATATGAATTGTTAAGCACTAATCAAATACCTAATTGGATTAATACATATAATCCCTATACTAAAATTGGTTCAACTCATGTTTATCAATGGGATTATCTTGATTTACTAAATTCATTATTCTTTATTAATAAGGAAGAGCGTTTCGTAGAACCAATTATCGATGCCTTTACTATGTTTACTGATGATTATGCAAGTGATAATCAATATCAAATAACCTCTCTGTGTGGTTTAAGTGATGCAGTTGCAAGAACATTCTTTACCCTCGAATTTAATGGTTATACGATAACATATAATGATGAAACTGGTCATTATGGCAATATTATCCCTTACTCTTATCGTACAGGTGTAAAGCCAGTAACAAATGCATTCTCTACTGAAATTCCTCAACGTGTTTCTTCACTTATTTTGGTTATCATTCCATTTTTGAATCTTAATTTCTTTAGTGATCCAATAAACCAGATAGTTTTAATTGGTTTCATTACCGGAATTTTACTTACGGTTGCTGTAGTCTACAAAAAACGACCTAAGAATCAGTGATTCATAAAGCGACAAACTGATTTCGTCGTTTTTCTTATAGAGTAAAAGTTTATAAATAATATCAACCAATTTAGTTTAGTAGTATACACTAAAACGCATAAGGAGTTTAGTCAATTGCAATCCTTCCAGAATGAAATAGATAAATTTCTAAAAAATATTAAAGAGGCTAAAAAGGCTGCTAATATTGATCTTCTAAGAATAGATGATGAAACTATAGCTGTCGTTGGATTACAATCTATTAAAGTATTAACTGATTCTCAAAAAGAAATGGTTGAGCTCTTAATTGATAATCCACGAACAGGTGCACAATTAGCAAAATTAACTAAGAAAACGCCTCAATTTATATCAAAAGTAATGAAAGTAATGGTAAAATATGAAATCGCAGAACATATACCTGCACCATTTGGTCCCTCTAAATTCTATACTCTTACAGCCAATGTACTAGGAAAAGAAGAAGTAGGACAAATGAAGGAGGATGCAATCCCAAAAGAACTCAAAAAAGAGATTGATCGAAGAGGTGTTTTTGGAAACCTCATGTCGCTATCATTCAGGGAAATCTTGGATATGATCAAGGAGCTTGACGAAAGCGAAAAACAAAAAGTTCTCGACTTTATTATGGACTATTGTCAAGTCGAGGGGGCTTAAATGCGCTGACCGTTGAAGGACCAAAATCGGCCAAAAAACCTGCCTTTACAAAGGTTGTAAAGGAATCACTAAAATCGATCATCTTAAGCGGCGAGAGTCAACTCGGAAAATATGTCTCTCACCGCACCCTATACTTTTACGGATTTTTAACGGGATGGAATGACCGTATTTTTTCATTAGAGCTTGTTCCCATATTTTATTTTTTGATATGGTCTATTGTTCTATTTGCATTAAAAGAAACGTCTTATGGCTTACTTTACTTGTTTTCAGGTTTAATTATTCTAATATACTTCATATTCTTACACACACTAATCTCCACTTGGGATAGAATAAGACATTATTTTATACGTCTTGCTCGAAAACAAAATGGTATAGATAATATGACTTTGGAAGATGTTAGATCGCTTTTGAATTATACCAAGAAAGTTTTTGGTGTTAAATCAAAAATAACTGCAGAAGATGCTATTGTCTTCAATCCAGATAAACTTCGCAAAGGTTTGATTGCTAATAAAAGATGGCGTTTTTCATTAAATGCAGTGGTAATATTAAGTCTATTTTTATTCACAGGTGCAGGGATATTTGGTGCAGTTAAGGGTACTGACTTTCTCGAATGGTTAGGTATTTGGTGGTATTTAGTATTGATACCTTTAATTCCTATTATTATTACAAGTACCGGTATGATATTAACTAAAAATGAGATTCGAAAACTAATCAATCATATTCCTGAAGATGATTTTGTTGGTGTTCTTAAAATCTTGAGTGAATTTGAGATTTTAGGTGGCACTAAATCACAATCAAAGAATGACTGAGCTTACTTGGTTATTTTTTCACTTCTTTCTCTTTCGCTTCAATAAGCTCTTCAATATCAGCAAACCCGAGATTTCCTGCAAGTTCTGTTAGAACCAGATTTACCCGCGCTCTATCTATGTTTTCAAAGAAGTTATTTTTCTTGGGAGCAATATAACATTCTATTAAAGCTGGAACAGCTCTTTCATCCATCATTTTTCCTAGAGAAATTGCGGCATTCCTTCGAGCTTCCTCATCATTTTCTTTCTTCAATGCTTCAGCCAAAGCATCACATGCTTTATCATCACCTAATCTTCCTAACGCCAATGCTGCTTTTCTTCTAATTTTTACTTCTTTATCATTTAACATGAGTTCAATTAATTCATTGAGAGAATCTGCGTTTGGATTGAAAGCTAAATCCTCTACTGCTTTTTCTCGTGCTTTTAGATCCTTACTCTTTAATTTTCTTGACAATTGCTTACACCTTTCTCATTGTTATATCTCTCTTTGATGCATTAAATTAACGATTACTTGTAATAATTCTCGTGGATCACCAATAACATGGTCTGCGTCTAATTCATCTCGAGATGAAAATCCCCAGGAAACGCCTATTGTTTTTAGATTATTTTTTTTACCAATATCTAGATCGAATTGTGTATCACTTATTACTATACCAAAACTAATAGGATTTTCTTGAATAAAAAGATTGAAAGCTTCTTCTTTATTCTTAAAGTCGGTAATTACTGTCTCAAAGACATTTGGAATAGCAAAATGTTGTAATATTCTTTCTCTTTCTTCTTCATCATCGAGTTCGGTATCATGTGTTAGAATAGCTAATTTTGCTACATTCATTTTCTGTAGCCGTAGTAATACCTCTTGAATACCTGGAAAAGCTCTGACTCCTGTCATAAATTCCTCTTTACGTACCACTTCAAATTTATCTTTTCCACCTGCTAGATATTTGAATGGGTTGAGTTTGTATTTTCTCATAATAGCAATGTTGCTCATTTTTGGGTAATCTTTATACAACCCCTTTACTCGATCTTGAGGGAACTCTTTTCCTAGAAATCTAGTATATGCTCTAGATAAGGCATTAACAGTATCAACTAATGTGCCGGAATAATCAAAGAATATCCAAGGAGCGCTTTCTTTCACCGGAGGTTCCTCATCCACCTCTTCAACTTCAAGAACTTCTTCAGCTAGTTCTTCGATTTCTTCTGTTTGCTCTTCTAATTCTTCAATTGCTTCGTTAATCTCTTCAACAGCTTCGTCAATTTCTTCTAAATCAACTTCTACCTTTTCTTCTTCGTTAAAACCTTCTTCACTCATTTTTTTCACTCGCATTCATTATTACATAATTTCCTATGTTTACTTCAAATAAATTTTCGCTTAGTATTAGTTTTAATTTGATGATTAGTCTGCTTAAGGGATTTTAGATATTTATAAAGAAAAGAATCAGTGGGTTATTTAGTACATACTGAGAGTGATAATATTGGTAGTTAAGAAAAATAACGATACATCAATTGAAGTTTTTATAGAAAAGAATGCTAAGAAATATGGAATCCCTAAAGTTGCCCTTAAAGCACTCAAAGATTTTGGTATATTTGATGCACGAGTATTAAGCGTTCTAACTGAAACAGAAATTTCATCAATTCCCGATGTTAGCGAAAAAACAGCAATCGCTTTAGTAAGAGCTGCAGATGATGCTTTTAGAGGACCATTATTCCAGAAAGCAGCTGATCAATCTGAAAGACTTCTTCAAAAAAGAAAATACTTCACTACAGGATCAAAAGAATTGGATAAATTGCTTGGTGGGGGAATGCCCACAAGTGCAATCATTGAAATCAATGGTGAATATCGTACGGGTAAAACACAAACCTGTCTTACATGTGCTGTAACCTCACAACTTCCTGAAGAGAAAGGTGGATTAGGTCGTCCAGTAATTTATATTGATACAGAGAATTCTTTCCAAGCAGCCCATTTGCAAAATATTGGTGAAAGATTCGGATTTGAACCTGAAGCATTGCTTAGTAATTTATTTGTTGTTCAAGCAGAACAACTTCGCTATCTAAATCAAGCAATTGATCGATTACCAGGTTACGTACAAGCTTTAGACCCCGGTCTTATCATAATTGACTCATTAATGGCTCCATTTAGAAATGAATTTCATGAACTTAATTTACTAGCAGTTCGACAAAAGAAACTTGGTAGGTTACTTGGTTTATTAGCCATTGCATTTAATACTTCAGTAATTTTTACAAACCAAGTTTTGGCAAATATTGGTTTTTCTGGCAAATTTGTTCCTGTCAAAGCAACTGGTGGTCATGTTGTTGCACATGCTTCAGATATCAGGATTTTTATGAAAAAATTGAAAGATAATGCTCGATCTGCAAAAATTGATGATTGTGCTTGGTTACCAAGTGATAAAGTAGAATATTTCATAACGAAACATGGTATCTCTGACGAGGCATCCATTGATTTAACAAAAGAAAAGAAAGAAGAGGTTGTTGAAGAAAAAGAAGCAGAACCAATTGAAACTCCATTAGTTACAGGTTTCAAAGAAGTCAAAGAACAAAAAGCAAAAAAACGAAAAACCGTATCAAAACCTAGCGAAGAAGAAATACCTGAAATTAAAGAAGAAGAACCGGAACCAGAATCAATAGAAGAACCTGTGAAGGCAGAAGAGCTAAAAATAGATCCTAACGAACTTCTTGATATTGAAACTGAATTAATTGCTATGGAAGAGGGAAAAGATACCTCTAAACCAAAATCAAAGTCTAAATCTAAATCCTCAGCAAAAAAATCAAAAGTACCAGCCTGAAGGTAAAGACTAGTACTATAACTGTGAAATTAACTCGAGATGAACTAAAAGATACTACACCAAAAAAAGATGGAAAGAGATTATCTATGTCATTGTTAAATAAAAGAAACATTACATTGATCTCTGTAGGAGCTTTTACTTGGTCTCTCTTTTTTGCTATACAAGGACAATTTTTGAATGACTATATAGCTGATTTTGGCAATTATACTCCAATGAAAATATCATTAATGATCAGTATTGTTGCTTTAACTGGTGCGATAATCAGCATTTTAGCTGGCTCCCTAAGTGATAATTTACGTATAAGTTTTGGTAGAAGAAAAGTT